>Ga0224558_1000016_pt1 | contig 223324 bp, 184 predicted proteins | sample 714S32024metaG_FD_180682 | JGI IMG/M metagenome (GOLD analysis project Ga0224558, IMG submission 180682) | Peat soil microbial communities from Stordalen Mire, Sweden - 717 S3 20-24 | ecosystem: Environmental > Terrestrial > Soil > Wetlands > Peat | place: Sweden: Norrbotten County, Stordalen... | reverse complement strand
CAGAATTAACCCGGCGGGGACGCACAATGAGGGAGATATGTTATGTGAGCAACGAGAAATGGGATGAATGGATGAAGGAAAGGGAGAAGCGGAGGAATGGGAGGTGAAGGTATTGCGCTGCTGCCGGCACGAGTGGGACTCGTGCCCTTCCCGGTTGCGCTAACAGCGAGTTTTTCCGCAACCTCTGACGTCGGGCCTTCCCTAAGGCCCAAGCTAGCTGGCGGTGCGGGGAGAATCCCCTGAGGCATTCCGGGCGCGTTGGAGGTGCAGGGGTCCTTCGACTCCGCGCAATCATCGCTGCGCGATGATTGTGCTGCGCTCAGGATGACACCTCTTTAGGCGGCGGTGGTGAGTTTAGGCGGCGGTGGTTAGTTGGGATAGAAGTTTTTCTGCGGCTTCGCCTGGGTCCTGGGTGCCGAAATTCTCTTCTAATACTGTGATCTGGAGTTGGGGATCGATCTCTTCGAGCATTTTCTTCGTTGACTTGCCGTAGACGGTTTGCATTTTTGCGCTCAGGATTACCTGTTTGGCTTTGGTGGCTTTGAGGAGGATGCGGGCGTCGTCGATGCTCATGGTGGTGAGGGCGTTGTAGCCGGCGCTGCAGAGGACTTCGCGGAGGAAGGTGCAGACGTCGCTCGATTCGTAGACACAGAGGATGCGGGGACGATGGTCTCCGGCGATGCCCTTGGAATAGCGGGAGCCGAGATAGGCGGCGGTGATGGCCTCTTCGACGGCTTCGTAGATTTCGAACTGCTTGTTGAGGCCGGTCATTTCCAGGGTCTTGCGGGTGCGTTCGGAGACGCCGGAGAGCTTGAGGTCCCCACCTTTGGCGCGGGCGGATTGCATGAGGCGGACTAAGGCGCCGAGGCCGCTGGAGTCGACGAACTCGCAGTGATCGAGTTGGAGGACAACGTCTCCGTACTTGACGATGGAGTCGCCGACGGAGGAGTGGAGGGTGAAGACTTCGTTGCCGGCGACGATGCGGCCATGACACTGGACGATGAGGACATCGCCGACGGGACGGGATTCGAGACGGAGCAGCATGAGGGCCTTTTGGCCAGCGCTGGGGCTGGTCGGAGAAGTGTACATCAGTTCAAGGTTTCAAGGTTTCAAAGTTTCAAGGTTTCACGGAGGCACGAAATCGACTCTGGAACCTTGAAACTTTGAAACTTTGAAACCTCTGAACCTTTGAAACTTTGAGACCTCTTCTACTTGGGACTTCTTTGCGGCGGGGAATTGCGGTAGGTTATTGCTATTGCCTTGGGGGACCTCTGGTGGCTCAATCTGGCGCCACGCTTACGGTTGGAGACGTTGTTGGGAACTACAAGATTCTCGGCCTGATTGGGGCGGGCGGGATGGGCGTGGTGTATCGCGCGCTGGACGTGCGGCTGGAGCGCACGGTGGCGTTGAAGTTTCTTCCGGAACATCTGGTGGCGAGCGCGTCGGATAAAGAACGCGTGCTGCGCGAGGCGCGCATGGCATCGTCGCTGGACCATCCAAACATTGGAGTGATCCACGGCTTTGAGGAGATGGGGGGCGGGCGCGTCTTCATTGTGATGGCGTATTACGAGGGCGAGACGCTGGCGCACAAGACGCTGCGCGGGGCGCTGGCGATTGGCGGGGCGGTGGAATTTGCGATCCAGATGGGGGAGGGATTGGGGGCGGCGCACGCGGGGACGGTGGTGCATCGGGATATGAAACCGTCGAACGTGATCATCACGCAGAAGGGCGTGGTGAAGATCGTGGATTTTGGGCTGGCGCGGCTGGCGTCGTCGACGGGAAGCACGCAGAGCATGAGCACAGTGGGGACGATCGGGTATATGTCGCCCGAGCAGACGATGGGGAAGATGGTGGACCAGCGGACGGACATCTGGTCGCTGGGGATTGTGCTGGCGGAGATGGTGACGGGCAGGAATCCGTTTCAGCGGGAGACGGCGGCGGCGACGGTGTTTGCGATATTGAACGAGGCGCCGCGCGAGATGGACGAGGTACCGATCGAGCTGCTGCGGATTATTTACCGGGCGCTGTCAAAGGAGCCGGCGACGAGATATGCGAGTTGCAAGGAGATGGTGGCGGATTTGAGGGCGTTTCGCGAGCACATTGATGACGAAACGGCGGAGATGGTGGTGGGATGGACACCGGGAGATGCGGCGGCGGGGGGAACGGGGGCGCAGGCGGCGGGGAGGGCGTCATCGCGGCAAGCGGCGGCGCGGGTTTCGACGCGGCAGACGGGATCGCGGCAGTGGGGGCGGAATTCTTCGGCGAGCGCGCGAGAATTGCGGGTACAGATGGAGCGGGCGTCGCGGCCGATGTGGGGAGGCGCGGCGGAGGCGGGGCCGAGGTGGAAGGGGTGGGCGATTGGAGTGGGGATTGCGGTAGTGCTGGTAGTGGTGGGGCTGTTGCCGGCAGTGCGAGAGCGGATTGCGGGATGGTTTGCGCCGGCGGTGGAGCACATTGCGGTGCTGCCGTTTGAGAATGTGGGGAACGACCCGGGGAATGAGGCGGTATCGGCGGGATTGATGGACAATCTGGCGAGCCGGCTGACGAACCTGGAGGGGGGGAAGCAGTCGCTGTGGGTGGTGCCGACGAGCGAGGTGCGGCGGAGGAAGGTGAGCGATCCGGGGGCGGCGCTGCGGGAGTTGGGGGCGACGATTGCGGTGCAGGGGAGTTTGCAGCGCGATGGGCAGACGATTCACATGACGGTGAATGTGATCGACACGAAGAGTTTGAGGCAGATTGGATCGATTGGGCTGGAGGACCGGGCGGGGGATTTTTCGACGCTGGAAGACGAAGCGGTGGCGCGGGTGGCGAAGCTGATGAAGATCGAAGTTACGCCGGAGATGCTGCGCGCAACGGGAGGATCGGCGAATGCGGGGGCGTACGAGCTGTATCTGAAAGCGCTCGGATACGCGCAGCGGTATGACAAGCCGGGGAACCTGGATGAGGCGATTGAGGCGCTGAATGGGGCGGTGAAGGAAGACCCGCGGTTTGCGCTGGGGTATGCGGAGTTGGGGGAAGCGTACCGGTCGAAATACTCGCTCGACAAAGACACGAAGTGGATGGACGAAGCGCTGGCGAATTGCAAGAAGGCGGAGGAACTGGACGACCGGCTGCCGGTTGTCTATGTAACGCTGGGGCGCATCCACCAGAGCCTGGGAAAGTACGATCTGGCGCTGCAGGAGTATCAACGGGCACTGCAACTGGACCCGCGGAGCGCGGATGCATTGATTGGTTTGGCGAAGTCCTATGACAGTGCAGGACGGACGGCCGATGCGGAGGCGGCATTTCGTAAGGCGATCGCGTTGCGGCCGGATTCGTGGAACGGTTACAACCAGTTCGGAAGTTTCCTGGACGACCATCAGCGCTATGACGAAGCGATTGCGCAGTATAAGCATGCGATCCAACTTACTCCGGACAATGCCTCAGTGTATTTGAATTTAGCCGCGGTTTATATCGACAAAGGCGACACCAAGTACTTTGCCGATGCGGAGGAGGCATTGCGGAAGTCGATTGCGTTAGATGCGAGTTATCCGGCATATGCGAATCTGGGATATCTCTACATACAGGAGAAGAAGTTCCCGGAAGCGGCGGACGCGGTGGGGAGGGCGTTGAAGTTAAACGATAAGGATTATCTGGTGTGGGGAAATCTGGCGATCGCGTATGAAGGCCTGAAGGACGAGCAAAAGGCGCAAATGGCACGCGACCGAGAAATTGCGCTTCTGGAACAACAGGTAGAGGCCACGCCGCGCGATCCGATTGCGCACGTGAATCTCGCCCTGCTGTATGGGCAAAAAAAGATGCGCGAGAAGGCGATTTCTCACATACAATCGGCGCTTGCACTGTCGCCCAACGATCCGAACGTGCTGGAAACGGTCGGCGAGTCCTATGAAGCTTTGGGCGATCGAGCGCAGGCTTTGCAGTATGTCGAGAAAAGCATCGAGAAGGGCTACAGTCTGAACACTCTCAGGACCTTTCAGAGTCTGCAAAGCCTGTTGTCGGATCCGAATTTTCGGCCTAACGGGAAGTAAGTGAATTCAATTCTGAAAAGGAGCCAACCATGGCCGCAGCGCCCAATCTACCGATTGCAGACGATACACCCGAACCGCAACAGATTACGATCTCGAACACGGGTACCCTCTCACCGGCAACGTGCATTATCGCGAACGGGCAGGGAGTGGAGTTTATCAACAATACGGGCAACCAAATCACTGTCTATTTTGAGGCTGACCCTCAAGGAGTGTCGGTTTACGGCAGCCAAACTACGGTTCCGGGCAACGGCGGCACCACGACGCTCTCGACCGACGTAACGAATCGAACCGTGAACTATAACATTGACGGTTCGCAGAACTATCCGTATGCCATCCAGTTGGGCAGCGGACCGTTGTATATCCTAGTGGAAACGAGCAACACGGGTGTTGTGCTGGTTACGCCGTCGCCAGCGATCATTCCGTCCGGGGGCACGTGGCAGCTCTATAAGGCGTCGGGCGACGCTAATACGTACAACGTAACTTGGCCGAATGTCTCGGCTCCGCCGTTCCCCAATTTTGCGGTGAACAACACCACGCAAACCGCCAGTGGGAACACGAGCGGCTACGTGGCATACAAGGTCGAACGTGGACCCTCACCCAACGCGCTGACCGGACAGGGCGGCGGGACGATTAAAGTGGGAAACTAGGAAGGATTATTAGCGATGGTTTTTCACCCCGCGGCGAGTTTGCTGCGGGGTTTTTGTTTTTGAGGAGTCGATTGACTGCGGGAGCGTGGCCGGGGACTGCGGCGGGCTGGCGACTGAGCTTCGGGCGGTTGTTTGCGGCGGATTCCGCCCGCGCGGGGCTTCTATTCTCTGGCGAATCAATCGTCTAGGGCGTTCGATGTAAGTGGTTGAAATTGGGCGGGATGGTTGAAATGAGCCAGTGCGGGTTGCGAAACTTTTTGGGGCTTCGCGCGTTCAAGTACGTAGGCGCTTCAGAACGGAAAGTTGGAAGCTGAAGGGCGCAGGATGCGGTGATGGGCGGTTGGCCGATCGCCGGAAATCCTGAAGGAAGGGGATACCATGAAATACCTGAAATATGTTGCGATGCTGGCAGTGTTGATGGTGCCGCTGAGTTTGGCGCAGGCGGCCGTGGGAGTTGGAATTGGGATTGGAGTGGGGCCGGGGTATGGAGGGTATGTGGCGGGGCCTCCGGTTTGTGAGTATGGGTATTACCCGTACGCGCCGTATGCGTGCGCTCCGTATGGATATTACGGACCGGAATGGTTTGCGGGCGGAGTGTTCATCGGAGCGGGGCCGTGGTATCACGGCGGCTGGGGACGCTATGACCGTGGATACTATGGACGCGGCTACTACGCGCAACGCAGCTACGGACATGGGTACGTAGGACGCGGAGATGAAGGACGCAGCAGCTTCCGCGGTGGAGAAGGATTCCATGGCGGAGGCGAGGTGCGCGGGGGCGGCGGATACCACGGTGGTGGGGAATCGCACGGTGGCGGATCTCGTGGAGGTGGACGGCGGTAAGTAGCGTTTGGAGTGTGAATGGGGGCTGGCGGCTTTGGCTGCCGGCCCTTTTTTTTTTGGTCGTTGGTCGTTCGTCGTTAGTCGTTGGCTCTAAGCTCTTAGCTCTCAGCGCTTAGCTCCACAGCTCTAATCATCGTGGTTTAAGGTTTGGTTTCCTGGTGGGCTAGGGGTTCGGTGGTGGGGGTGGAGGAAGCTAGTTGATAGCCGAGCTGGATCATTACGTGGCCCCAGGCGGCTTCGATTTGGGCTACGGATTCGGGAGGGAGGACGGCTTTCCATCCGCCGGAGGAGGCTTTGCGGACGAAGGGCTTGTCCTGGCGCGTGAAGCGGGTTTGAACCCACTTGTCGCCCTGCTTCTCCTCTAATTTGCGCATGCGGTCGGCGGAGCTGAGGTCGGCGGCGCGCTGGCAGCGCTCGGGACTGGGATCGATGCCTAGGAGATTGGCGACCTTGACGAGTTCGCGGGCCGGGTTTTCGATCATGTCTTCGTAGCGGAGGACCAGGAAGCCGGGACGGCCGCTGCGGGTGCTCATCCAACTGGTGACGTGGTCGCCCCAATTGCCGAGGCGATCCCAGATCTTTCCTTCGATCCAAGCGGGAAGGAAATCCTGAATGGGGAGTTGATCGCTGAACGACCGCTGTTTCATTTCCCAGTGAAAATTGGAGACGGCGCAGTCGCGCGGGTCGCGCACGATGTAGATGACGCGCTTGTAGCGCGGGTCGAAGACCTCATGACTTTTGAGAATGCGCGGGCGGGGGAGATGGCGGAGGTAACGGTCACCGTGCTTGTACATGTCGGCGACGAGGCGCTCGACGTTGAGGAAGGTGACGGCCTCCTCGGTGTGGACGAGATTGCCGACGAGGAAGCGGGTCCAGGTGTTGCCGGAGCGAGGGTAAGAGGTGAGGAAGACGTCGTCGGGGAAGATGGTGATGTCGCGCTCGATGCGGAGGGTGCGGAAGAGGACGTCGTGGACGCGGGTGAGATGTTTGATGCCTCGCTTGATGAGCATGAAAACTCCTAACTCGGATGCGCCGGTGGTCACTCGGCGGCGTCGGGGCGCTGGTTGCGCTCGCCCTGGAGCCAGCCTAAAAACTTTTGTTTGCGCGCGAACATATTGCGGGCCTCGTTGCGGAGGGCGCCGATAATCTGATAGCGCGACTTGGTGAACCAGGGCACGCGGTGGGGGAGACACCCGTACTTCTCTTTGTATGTGCCCTCGCCACCCCAATCATAAATGGAGGCGCCACGGCGCTTCCAGTAACGGAGGGCATACCAGTGGCATGCCTCGTTGGGGCGAAGGCCCTGATGGGCGCGGAAGCTGGCGTTGCCCCAGAATTCGGCGATGTGGTTGAAGCCGGGATAAATGCCGGTGGCGATGCAGCGGCCTTCGGGATCGCGGGCGCGGACGAGTAGGACGTTGCCGCTGGGCTCGAGGTGCTTGACGAGAGAGCGGACGCGCTCAACGGAGTAGGTGGGAACGAGTCCCTGCTTGGCGAAGACGTCTTTGAGCTGCTCGTAATATTCGTCGGCGAAGGCAAGGTCGTGGGCCTCTTCGATGACGACGCCGCTTTTTTCGGCCTTGCGGACGCAGCGGCGGCAGGCGCTTTCCATGCCGTTGAAAAGCTCGTCTTCGGACTTGGTGAGGTCGGTGCGATAGGAGCCATAGTGCTCGGCGGTGAAGCCGAGGCCGTCGCCATCTTCGAAGGTGAAATGCGGGTCGGAGACCTCGAGGTGGAGGCACTTTAGGTCATCCCAGGCGAACTTTTCGAGGGCTTCGAGGGCGGCGCGGCGGGAGACGCCGGCGTGGAGATTGAAGCCGATGTAGGGGGTGGTCCATCCGGGAAAAGAGCTGCCGAGGACCTTCATGCCGAACTTGGAGAAGGTGAGTCCGGTAAAGTAGCCGACGAGGTGGGAGCCGTCGCGGAGCTCGGCGAGGACGGGGGTGGCGCCTTGGGACTCATGGATGAAGTCGAGCCAGGGGCGGGTTTGGAAGACAGTGCGGTCGTGGAAGCTGTCGAGGAGCTTCCAGTCGGCGGATTTGAAATCGATCTGGTAAAGCTTCAAAGGACTCCAGTCGTCGATGGGAGGGATACCCCCTCCAAGGCGGTTTTAAAGTCAAAGACTTAGCGGGTATTTGCGGCCAGGTCTTTGAGGAATAAGGAGTTAGAGATAAAGCCTTTATAAATCATAGACTTCGAGTGAATAATTGCCAACTATCTCTGGTCGCTCCTGTCCTGAGTATATCGTTCAATTCTAATTGGTTCCTAAGATAATTCTGCGCGGTGAGAGGGCAATGTCAAGGGGATTCAGGAGGCGAGAGTGACGGGGGTCAGGTGGCTGGCTGGCTTATTCTCCGCGCGGCTGGGGCGGGCAATACGTGTCTGCGATTTGGAAACGGAGAAAGCGGAATGGTCACTATCCTGATGGGAACGCGGAAGTGGACTCCACCACGAGTAGCGATTTGCCCTTGCCCGCTGCGATCGACGGTATCGTCCCGGGCATCCCGGTAATCCGCAAAATTTTTAGTTACCCGACCATGACCTTCTACTTACCAGGTCATGATTACTTACTTACTTACTTACTTACTCGATCATGCAATGATCGCGACTATGCGGAGGTGTACTATGCTCATCGTTCCTAAGGCGAAAGACCCGGTCGTTCTCTCTTATCTGGCGTTGCGAACAGCGGTGGGGGCGGTCGCCCTCGGGCTTCCGTTCGCGCTCTCGATCCCGTGGTGGGTGGTGAGGAACCACGTCATCGAAAGCTCAATCAGCGACTATTACTACACGGGAATGAGAAACCTGTTTGTTGGCAGTCTGTGCGCGATTGCCATGTTCATGCTGTGCTGCCGGGGATACGATCGGCAGGACGAGATTGCGGGGACGTTCTCGGCGATTTGCGCGCTCGGGGTCGCGTTTTTTCCAACCACTCCGGATTCGTGCGTGACGAAGTTTCAGGGCGATATCGGCACGGTGCATTATGTTTTTGCGGCGCTGCTGTTTTCGACGCTCGCCTATTTCTGCCTGGTGCTGTTCAAGATGACGGCCGCGAACAGGCAAGTGACGCGACAGAAGCTGCAACGAAACCAGGTCTACACGGGCTGCGGATATGCGATTCTCGCTTCCATGCTTTTGATCATTGTCCTGAAGATGATTTTCAAGGTCGAGAATCTGATTGGAAACCTCAGTCCGACATTTTGCTTCGAATCGACGGCGCTGATTGCGTTTGGATTTGCGTGGCTGGTCAAGGGCGGGACGTTCTTGAAAGATGAGAATGCGGAATACTCCGGGGCGGAAGGAACTGGGACTAACGGGCAGGGGTGACGAGGCGGCGTTAGATCAATTTCCGGATAAGGTGACGCCTGCAATGCCGCGAGCACTACAGCGCCGGTAGAAGACGACGCGCCTCCCGCCGATCCGGCGCTTGCTTCCGATGGAAGCGGCGAAGATTTTAAAGCCTGGATCAGGGCATCCTCGACCGTCGGGAATGCGCCCGTCTTCATCCAGTCCCGGATGAGGGCTTCGAGTTCCGGCTTGTGAATTTCAATTGTCATCGCGACAGTCCTCCTGTTCCCATATCGGCGCGGTTCGAAAAGCCTGCGGCGGTAAGACCTTGGCATTGAAGGTCAAAACGTGCTAAAACCAGAGCCATTATGAAGCCATCCGAAGCACTGATGAATCATCGCGCCGAATTGCGGCAACTCGTCAGTCGCTACGGACTTTCGCATCCCCGCGTGTTCGGGTCCGTTTTGTCGGGCAACGACACGGAAGAGAGCGACCTTGATTTGTTGGTCGAGCCTGCTGAATCCACAAGCTTATTTACAATTGCCGGATTACAGATTGATGCGGAGAAATTGCTCGGAGTGACGGTTTCTGTCTTGACCCCGAATGGGTTGCCGCCGAAATTCCGAAACGCAGTCTTAGGACAGGCTCAGCCTCTATGAAGCACCCGGAGCGTGTTCGAGACTACTTGGAGCACATCATGGAGGCGATAGATAGGGCGACCGCCTATCTCCAGCCTTTGCAAGACATCGGAAATCTTGAACAGAACCTGCGTTTCCCTTGGCGCGGTCAAACGGCCACGATGGACAAATAAGTCGGCCCCTTTCCCTCATTCAAAACTCGGCTCGACGCAATTCGGAGGAAGGTTCCCACTTACGGGCTGCCCGGCGCGGAACATGCAGGGATCCTTCGTCGCCAACATCTGAGCGCGGGCACTCGCGGCGATGGCTTGTGCTCCTCAGGATGACACTTGCACCACACAGCGCCGGGGTTAGTGGCCGAGGAGGGCTACCTGGAGGTTCCAGGTGAATTGGTCGGGGTGGGCGGGGACGGTCAGGCGCTTCATTACGAGGGGACCGTCGTTGGGGCGGACGGGACCGGGGGTGGTCAGGACGGCGGATTGGAAGCCGGATTCTTTCAGGATTTGGAGGGTTTGGGGGGACCAGTGGGGATTGAGGGCGGGATGCGGGTAGGAGAAATGCTCGATGGGTTGAGCGATTTTTTCTTCCAGCTTTTGTTTGGAGCCGGCGATTTCGTGGCGGGCTTCTTCGGGGGTGACCTGCGAGACGTTGGGGTGAGATAGCGTGTGGGCTCCGATGGTGTGGCCGGCGTTTTTGAGGGCGCGGACCTGGTCCCAGGTCATCATGAGGCCGTGATCGGCGTGGGCCCGAGTGGGGTCGGTTTCGAGGCTGCGCTCGATCTGGTCGATGAACTCGTCCTGGACTCTGCCCGTCAAAGCGGCGCCGCGATCCCAGGCGGATTGCATGGCGTCCTGGCGGTCACCGGGGAGGGTGAGGTTGTAGATGCGGCCGGACTGCGGGTGAGTCCACTGGGGAATTTTGGTAGTGTGGAAGGCAAAGCGGATTCGGCAGTACCACGGTAACGTACCGGTTTCGACCGAATTGAACATAATGTAAAACGTAGCGGGGACGCCGAAGCGGGCGAGGACGGGGAGAGCGATGTCGTGGTTGTCGGCGAAGCCATCGTCGAAGGTGACGGCGACGGCGTGGCGGGGAAGCGGGCGGCCGGAGGCGGCGAAGGCGGCGACCTCGGCGATGGTTACGGGAGAAAATTTGAGGGCGAGGATCTCGACGTGCTTTTCGAAGTCGGCGAGGGAGCGGGAGGCGCCGAGGAAGTAGTCGGTGAGGTCGGGGTTTTCGACGACGGAATGATAGGCGAGAATGGCGGCGGCGGGCGGGGAGAAGCGGCTGGCGGCGCGAAGGATGGAAGTCTTAATCAGCGCTTTTTTGAAAAAGCGCTTGGATTTGGCGGCCAGCAATTCCTGATCTCCAGTCTCGATTCCGTAATGGGAAACGCGATGTTCGCCGCGCAAAAAACGGTTGCCGGGGACGTGGGGATGCGCGGAGACGCTATGATAACATGGCGACTTAGGGGTTCCAGCCGGCGGTTTGCGGGGCAACCAGACGAGTTGAATTGACGTGAGGGGAAGGCTGCGGGAGAGCTGTCGGCGGACTTCTGTCGGCGGACTTGGCCAAGGCCGAATACGGGGAAAAATGGGGGCGACGTGAGCACTAAAGAGCAAGTAACGGATCTGTTTACAAAGACGGTGGACGATTGGGCGAAGTTTTATGACGATCCGGCGCCGCGGACGCTGACGGCGCAGAATTTCGTGTCGCGGCGGCGGTTTGCCATCCAGATGATTGAGGCGCGGCTGGAGAAGGGATCGAAGATCCTGGACGTGGGATGCGGGACGGGTCACCTGGCGGCGGAACTGGCGAAGCGTGGGTATGACACGTGGGGGACGGACCTGTCGACCGGGATGATTGACTACGCGCGGGCGAACTATAACGCGGACCGGTACCAGGTGGCGGACATCGAGAAGATACCGTTTCCGGACAATATGTTTGACGGGATTGTGTGCCTGGGGGTGATGGAATATTTGGCGAGCGATGGGCCGGCGCTGGACGAGATGCGGCGCGTCCTGAGGCCGGGCGGGTATGCGGTTATTACGACGCCGAGCAGCATTTGCCCGTTTTTTTATATTGACCGCAGCATTATTAATTTGCGGTTTGGGCTGATTCGGCCGGTGATGGGGGCGGTGCGGCGGGTGGTGGGCGGGAAGTTGAGCGATGCGAGCCCGTATCCGAAGGTGCAGCACCGGCGGTATCGGAAGGGGAACTGGGAGAAACTGTTGAAGTCGCATGGGCTGGAGCTGGATGACTGGGTTTGCCATGCGTGGGGATGCTACGGGGTGGAGAGATTTTTTCCGCAGGGCGGACTTTGCCGGGCGAGCGACAAGTTTGCGCGGAATGGAGCGGTGAACTGGCTGGCTTCCGACCAGTTGGTGCGGGTGCGGGCGGTGAAGTAGGCGGTCTGCTTGCGTCTGGGGGTTTTCAACGCGGAGGCCGCGGAGTTCGCAGAGGAGATTTGAGGGCGTGGTCTCGCGGCATGGCCCCCAGCGGCTGGAACGGGCTGCTGAAAAAGACGACCGGCTCGTCCGAAGCGACCACCGGGGCTGAAGCCCCTGACGAATTCAAAGCGACTTACGCGGCCCTGAAGGGCCGCTCTTGCACGTCCTACTTCCACGCCCAACTCAACAATTATTTTGCGTCGGAGTTTGCTGCGGCGTCCTTGCGGGTTTTGCGGACTACGCCTTTCAGGGGGCCGAAGTTGGCGGTGAGGTAGTCGAGGAAGGCATCGTGCTGGGAGTCAGGGACGGCGGCGCCAAGCGTGGTCATTTTGTCGAGTTCGTCGGACCATTGCTCGCGGGAGAAATGTTTTTCGGCGATGCGGTCGGCGGCGTGACACTGCGTGCAGGCGGCCTTGATTTTGGGCTGCATGGGCCCGGGCGGCAGCGGCTTGGCGGGCGGGTTCGCCTGGGCGAGAGCGAGCGTGCTGGCGACGAGGGCGGAGAGAAGTACGGGTCGCAGGGTTCGGGCGTTCAATGGATAGTCGGTTTTTGAGAGCATTCTTCTAATTTGCCACAAAAAATCGACGGCAAACAGGTGTCGCGGTGACGAGTTGTAAGCACGGGGAGAATGCCCTGCCGTCGATCGGGTGCTGGATATGGTGCAGGGGTCCTTCGACTCCGTTGGGACATCGGCGGAGCCGATGTCCCAACTGCGCTCAGGATGACAACCTAGGAGCACTACGTAAATGCTTCAACTTCTGACTCCGCCAAAGAAGGCGGAATCTGCTGGATACTGGGCGCGCGCACTTTGTTTGCATCAATTTTGTTGCATCAAGGCGTCAGCTTGAATACTATTCCGCAGCCCACGCCACCGTACCCGTTACTACAGCTAGCCGAGCCTCCGTTGAAGGTTGTGCCGTAGAGGTTGCCTTGGCCGTCCTGAACCAAGCCGGCGTAGGGGAACTCGCCGTCTCCGCCGGTTCCGGTAAAGCGGTAGAGGACGGTTTCGTTGCCGCTCGCATCGATCTTGAACACGGTTCCGCAGCCATACGGCGCGTCGCAGGAAGCGTCTCCGCCCGAGACGGTCGTGCCGTAGAGGTTGCCTTGGGCATCGCGCACTAAGCCCGCTTGAGGGGAGGCTCCATCGCCAGCAGTTCCGGTGAAGCTGTAGAGCGCGGTCTCCTTGCCGGTGGTGTCGAGCTTGAACACCATTCCCTGGTCGTACGTGCCGCCGCCAGCGGTCGTGCCGTAGAGATTCCCCTGCGCGTCGAGCACTAAGCCGGCGTAGGCGCGGTGCCGACGCCTCCGGTGAAGTGATAGAGCACAGTCTCCTTCCATTTCCCACCCACCACGGATTCCTTGAACACCGTGCCCCATTCGTCGTGACCCCAATCATAGGTGGTTGTGCCATAGAGATTGCCCTGCGAGTCCAGGACCAAGCCGGCTTTGGGGTTTCCGCTGTCGGCCTTACCGGTGAAGCTGTAAAGACGATCTTCAACGAACTTCTTACCCTTCTTATAAACCTTGAAGATGGTGCCGCAGCTGAGGTTTTCGCAGCTCCTAAGATGGCCGCCCCCGGACTCGGTAGTTCCGTACAGATTGCCCTGTGCATCGCGAACCAAACCGGATGGCGAATCGCCGTCGGTGCAATTCGCCTTAAGGCAAAAGCTATAGAGCACGGTTTCGACCCCGGCACTGGCGATCTCGAATACGGTTCCCCCGCCATTGCCGTAAATTCCGCTATAGGCGCCGCCGGCGATGGTCGTCCCATATAGGTTCCCTTCTGCATCCAGCACTAAGCCTGCGTCTGGATATGCTCCGTCGGGAGTTTGAGTGAAGCTGTGCAGCACGGTCTCTTTGCCGGTTGTATCCAGCTTGAAAACCGTTCCGCAGCCGTAGGGAGCGTCGCAGGAGGTGTTACCACCATAGAAGGTCGTGCCATAGAGGTTGCCCTGGGCGTCGAGTGCCAAACCGGCGGTGGGGCTGGCGCCGTCCGGTCCGGTAAAGGTATAGAGCACGCTGTAAGTCTGGGCGTGGGCAGAAGCGATCATCGAGATTGGAATTAACAATAGTACAAACGCCAGTGCCTTGCTTGCGGTCGCGAGAAATAACAAAGGAGATAAGTAAGTAGAAGTGTGCAGGCGGGTCATGGCTGGATCCTCCGAGCGCACCATAGCGCTGGCACTATTCGCTGTCAATGAGGTTTGTCACAGCGCTGACGGAGAGCAGATTCCTCGCTTCGCTCGGAATGACAAGCTAGGAGGTCGTCTCGGGATGACAACCAAAAACGAGTTAGCGCTGGTCGAGGAGATGGATGGTTTCGAGGATGGTGTTGCCTACGATTTCCAGGCTTCTGGGGCTTAGCTTGTCCATGGTGTCTTGCGCGGTGTGGTGGAAGACGTTGTTGTAGCCGTAGTCGAGGTCGATTACGTCGGCGACGGGGACGCCGCGTTTTACGAAGGGGATGTGATCGTCTTCGATGGGGCCTTGGCGGGCATAGAAGTGGGATTGATTGCCTTCTTTTTGAGCGGCGGCGTAGATGAGGTCGAGGAGCCAGGGAGTGGAGTTGGTGTCACGGTCGATGTTGAGGTCGGCGTCGCCGATCATGTCCATGACCATGAGGGCTTTGATTTTTTTCAGGGTGCCATCTTTTTCCCATTTTTCGGCGAGATGGCGAGTGCCGTAGAGGCTGTCGGAGTCGGACCAACTTTTGACGGCTTCTTCGCCGTCGGTCCAGACGAGCCAGACGCTGTAGCCGTCGCGGGATTTGGCGCGAAGCTGGTTGGCGAATTCGAGGAGGATAGCGGTGGACGAGCCGCCGTCGTTGGCGCCGACGTAGCCGATGTTGCGGAGGGGATAGTTGGTGTCGTAGTGGCCGAGGATGGCGATGATGCCGTCGTTTTTGCCGGGGAATTTGGCGATGATGTTGTGGACGGGGAATTTGCCTTCGACGGTGTCGGCGGTGAAGTCGTCGTGCTCGATCTGGTCGCCTTTTAAGTGGTCGAGGATGTAGCGCTCGAGTTTTTTGTGGGCTTCGTTGCCCATGTAGCGGGGGCCGAAGGCGGCGACCTCGCGGGTGTATTCGAAGGCGCGCTTGGCGTCGATGTGGGGGAGCGGGGCAGAGTCGGGGGCCGGCGCGGCGGCGGCTTCGGATTTGGCGATGGCCGCGGTGGCGGCGGTTGAGGGCGTGGGCGCGGGATTCGGTTTGGTGCAGGCGGGAGTGGAGAGCACAAGCAACGCCAAAGAAAATCTTAACCACGGGGGACACAGAGGGACACGGAGGGAAGTCGCACCTAGGCGCATGGGCTACGTCCCTTTCTTTTCGGCGCGTTTTTTGCGCTGGCTGGGATGGACCATCCAGGCGATGGCGATACTTAGTATGTACAAGCCGACCATGGGGGCGGCGAAGATGCACATGTTCACGATGTCGGGCGTGGGCGTGATGATGGCGGCGACGATGAAGATGCCGAGGATCGAATAGCGGATGTTCTTCCACATCCAGCCGGCGCTGACGATGCCCATGAGGGCGAGGAAGAAGACGAGGATGGGCATCTCAAAGATGGCGCCCATGCCGATGATGATGGTCACAAACAGCGAGGTGTACTCCTCGATGGTGATCATGGGCTGGAACTGCTTGCCGAAATCGATGAGGAAGCTGAGGGCCTGGGGATAGACGACGCGATAGCCGAAGTAGCCGCCGGCGAGGAAGAGTCCAACGCTGGAGACCATGAAGGGCATGACGTAGCGCTTTTCGTGGCGATAGAGGCCGGGGGCGATGAAGAGCCAGAGCTGATAGAGAACGAAGGGCGAGCTGACGAAAAGGCCGGCGACGCCGGCGACCTTGAGATAGAGATTGAAGGGATCGACGGGATTGAGATAGACGAGCTTTTCGGGGAGACCGTATTTGTGCAGGACCTGAATGATGGGGCGCTGCATGATGTCGACGAGACGGGAGGCGGCGAACCAGCAACCGAAGAAGCCGATGGCGACGGCGGCGACGGACCAGACGATGCGCTTGCGGAGTTCCTCGAGATGATCGAGGAAGCCCATGGTGGGCATGGCGTCTTTGGTAGAGTCGGCGAGGGGTGGAGAGATGGCCGCTTCAGGCATCGGGGGCGGCCTTGGGAGCGGGAGTCGGGGCAGGCGCGATCTCAGTAGCGGAGTCGGCCGGGGGATGGGTGGCTTCGGGCGAGGCGGTTTTAGATTCGGCGGCTTCGAGTTGCTGGGGCGGCGGGGGATTGAAGATGCGGCTGGCGAGCGAGCCGAGCGGGGCCTGGAGCGAGGGGAGGATCTGGGGCTTGACGTCGGATTGGACGGCGTTGATTTCGGATTCGATCTGAGAGCGGAATTCGTTGGAGGCGCGGCGGAACTCGTTCATGAAGCGGCCGATGGTGCGGCCGATCTCCGGAAGTTTTTTGGGGCCGAAAAGGATGAGGGCGAGAAAGAACAGAAAGATCATCTCACCCGAGAAGCCGAAATTCATGGAAACATCATAATGCGGCGGCGTATGGAATGACTAGGAAACTCTGGCATCGGGCCATCGGATCATCTGGCCATCGGGCCATCTAGAACCAACCCCGCGTCTTTCTATCGGAACGTGTAGCCAATGGATGCGCCGTAGCGGAGGGCGTGGAAGGAACTGAATTCGATGTTGTTGCGGACGATGTAGTAGCGAGCCTCGGGGCGAATGAAAAGATGACGCCAGGCGTAGTACTTGATGCCGCCGCCGACGTCGCCCATGAGGTGATTGGAGGTTCCATAGCAACTGCTGCCATTGCAGCCCTGCACATAAAAACGAGTGGTCTGGACGCCGGCGCCGCCGAGGACTTCGAAAGCGAGGTGGTGGGGCAGGATCTGAGAGGCGTAGATGGCGTTGAAATCGTAAAAGAAGGGGCGATAGGGAAGGTTGATGTATCCGGGGAGGTAGGTGCCGTTGTTCCAGCGCCAGGCGAGTTCGGCCTGCACGCCGATGCGTTTGTGGAAGAGCCAGTCGGCGCTGGCAGTGGGATAAGCGCCGCCGTCGAGGGATTGAGGCTCATGGTTGCCGGTGGCGAGACTGCCTGCGGGCGCGTAGATAGAAGCGCCGCCGACGGCAACGTCAATTTGCTGGGCGCGAGCGGTGGGGGCGAAGGCGAGGGCGAGAATGGCGAGAATAAGGGCGAGGCGCGGGAAGCTGTTCAATGGGGCTTCTCTTAATGGGGATTGTTTCAATTGTCCGTTTCTCAATGGAACCATCCAAAAAAAATATTTTTCGTTCAACGAATCCGAGCCGGGAGCGCCGGAGCGGAAATCCTGTCGCTATGAGAATGCGTGGGTACGAACAATGAATATACAGGAGACGGGAAGTGGACTCAAAGCGGGACGAGCCGAAGCCCGTCCCGCGAGGAGAGGGCAGCCACATCATTTAGTGAAAGGTGTAGCCGATGGAGACGCCATAGCGAGTGTTATGCCAGGAACTGAACTCCTGATTGTTATGGACGAGATAGACGCGGGCCTCGGGTCGAATGAAGAAGCCTTTGGTGGCATAGAGCTTGAGGCCGCCGCCGAGATCGCCGTCGAAGTGATTGATGGACTGGTAGTTTGAGCAGGAGTAGATGCCGCAGACGGTGCCGGTGTAGTAGTGGGTGTCTTCGGCTCCGATGCCGGCGACGAGTTCGAGATAGGTGCGGGGCGCGAGTCTGGGCGAGTAGACGCCGTTGAAATTGTAGAAGACGGGGCGGAAGTTGAAGCCCTGTCCGGCGTAATTATTGGCCTGGGAGGCGCGCCAGAAAATTTCGCCGCCGACTCCGACATTATGCCAGAAGAGCACGTCGCCGCTGAAACCGGGATAAGCGCCGCCGGTGAGTGAGACGGGATTGTGATTGCTGTCGCCGTTACTGGCGCCGGGGGCGTCCATGGCGCTGACGCCGAATGCGAAATCGATTTTCTGCGCGTGAGCCGCAGGGGAGAAGGCGCCGATGGCCGCGCAGACCAAAGACAGGACAAGGGCAATACGCAAAAGCTGTTTCAAGCAAAAGCCTCCAAAAATTTAAATTTGTTAGTTATGTGATTGGATGCAGATGGGTTGCCGGCGGATGGCGCGAAGAAGGGATTTACAAGAATTTACATGATCGGGTGATCGGGCCATCGGGCCATTTAAGCCCGCCCTAATAGGCTAGGAGGAGGCGGAGGTCGCGAAGGTTGTTGCCGGTGGGGCCGGTGACGATGTCATCGCCGAGGCGCTTGAACAAAGGATGGGCGTCGAAGCGGGACAGGGCTTCGCGGACGGCGTCGAGTCCGCCCGCGCGGACGACTGTGGTTCCATCGACGAGGGCTCCGGCGGCGGGGCTGTTGCCGTCGATGCCGTCGGTGCCGGCGCTGAGGATGGTGAGGTTGTCGCCGGCAATTTTCTCGGCGCAGGCTAGGGCGAATTGCTGGTTGCGTCCGCCGGTGCCGCCGTGGCGGACGGTGACGGTGACTTCGCCGCCGGAGAGGAGGCAGATGGGCTTCGGTTCGTCGGGAAGAGCGGCGGACGGATTTTCGTTTCGCTGGCGGGCGCGGAGATCGCGGAGGCGATTGACTAAGTAGGCGGCGGCTTTTTCGTAGTCCCAGTCGTCGCAGGAGTTGTCGATTACGACTTCGAAGCCGGCAGCGGCAGCGGCTTTGGCGGCCTCGTCGAGGGCAATCTGATTGGAGAGGACGGTCCACCAGCGGGCGCGGACGAAGGCGGGATCGTCGGACTTGGGGGTTTCTTCGAGGGCGCGCTCGCGGAAGAGATCGGCGACGGAAGGCGGGAACTGTTCGAGGAGCCCATACTTCGCGACTATGCTCTCGCAGTCGTGGATGGTGGTGGAGTCGGGCATGGTGGGACCGGAGGCGAGCGCGTCGGGCGTGGCGTCGGGCACGTCGGAGACGAGGATGGAAACCTGCTGCGCGGGATAGGCGGCCTGGGCGAGGCGGCCTCCTTTGACGGCGGAGAGATGCTTGCGGATGGCGTTGATTTCGGCGATGGGCGCGCCGGAGTGGACGAGCTTTTGATAGGTGGAGATGAGGTCGGGGAGAGAAATTTCGTCGTCGAGTGGCTTTTCGACGAGGGAGGAGCCTCCGCCGGAGAGCAGAAAGATGACGAGCGAGGAGGCGTCGAGCGAGCGCAGCGATTTGAGAATGGCGTGGGCGGCGTGAATGGATTCGGCGTTGGGAGTGGGATGGCCGGCGTGAAAATAACGGAAGCCGTGAAGCTGGGCAGCGGGCGCGACGGAGGAGGCAACGATGCCTTCGAGGTGCGGGCCCGTGCGGGCTTCGAGGGCGGCGGCCATGGTGTGGGCGGCTTTGCCGATGGAGACGACGAAGGTGCGGCTGTAGGAGTTGAGATGGTAGAGGTCGTCGCAAATGCGGAGAACGCCGCGGTGGCAATGGATGTGGCGGGAGAAGGCGCTCTCAATGGAGGCGTTTTGGAGCGCGGACGTGAAGATGACGCGGGCGGCAGGGCGCATGCGGCGGAATTGGAGGGCGGGGTCGGGGGCGGGGTCCGGCATGGAGGGATTATATGGAGGGGATTTGTAATTTGTAATTTGTGATTTGTAATTTAAAAACTCACTCTGCCTGCCGCACAATTACAAATTACAAATTGCCGATTACAAATTCTTCACCCAGGCTTCGATGGCGGTGCGCATTTCTTTCAGGCGGCCTTCGAAGAAATGGTCGCCGGCTTCGATGCGGACCAGTTTTTTTGGGTCGGCGAAAGTGGCGACTAACGCTTCGAGCGATCCGGGCGGGGCGAACTGGTCTCTTGATCCGCTGACGAAGAGCTTGGGCTTCACGCTGGTGCGGAGGAATTCGAAATTGTAGGTGCGGGCCTCGCCGGCGGTGCTGGGCACGGGGATGGCGGGCAGGCCGAGGGCGATGAGCGTATCGACGCGATCGTCGTTGTGGGCGGCGCGGAGGCCGACTGCGGCTCCGAAAGAAAAACCGGCAAAGACGACGGGAAGCGGGAATTCGCGCTCAAGCCAATCGAGTGCGGTGCGGGCGTCGTCGAGTTCGCCGACGCCGTGGGCGTGCTCGCCTTGGCTGAGGCCGGCGCCGCGAAAGTTGAAGCGGAGGACGGGGAATCCGAAGCCGTTGAGCGCCTTCATGGCGTGGAAGACGACTTTGTTGTGAAGGGTGCCTCCGAAGAGCGGATGGGGATGGCAGACGAGGGCGGCATGCGTGGCGGCGGGCGAGCCGGCGTTGAGGAGGGCTTCGAGGCGTCCGGCGGGGCCGGGGAGGAAGAGGGAGCGGATGGTGGAGTCGGTCACTTGGTCGTTAGTCTTTCGTCGTTCGCTATTCGATCTTGCTTTGCGCTCTTGAAATTCTATCAGCCTCCTTTCGGGACTCGTTCGCGGCTGGCGGCGCGCAATACTTTCGATCTCCAGGGCAGTGGGGAATGCAGGGATCCTTCGTCGCCGACATCTGGGCGCGTGTGCTCGGGGCGGTGATGCGGGCTCCTCAGGATGACAAGCTTTCTTGGGGTTGTAAGACAATTGACGGCTAACGACCAATGACCGGCGACTAACGGCGAACGACCGGCGAGAGACCCGACGATTCGACGACACACCCGACGGCTGACGACACGAGTGGCGATTGATTGCTGGCGGCTGATACGCTCTTGTGCATGAGCATGAGCGATCTGTTCGCGCTGGCGCGGCGGTTGATCGACATTGAATCCATAACTCCGAATGAGGGGGCGGTGGGGGAGTTTGTTTGCTCGGAACTTCTGCGGCGGGGATTTGCGGCTCGGAAGATGGCGGTGGAAGGCGAGCGGGCGAATGTGATGGCGACGTGGCCGGGACATGCGCGGCCGGAGGTTGTTTTTTCTACGCACATGGATACGGTGCCGCCGTTTATTCCATCGTCGGAGGATGAAGCGCGGATTTACGGGCGGGGGGCGTGCGACGCGAAGGGAATTATTGCGGCGCAGATTGTGGCGGCTGAAAAGCTGCGCGGGGCGGGCGTTTTCGTGGGGCTGCTGTTTCTGGTGGGCGAGGAGACGAATTCGATTGGGGCGCTGACGGCGAATCAGCATCCGATTGGGGCGCGCTACATGGTGAATGGCGAGCCGACGGAGAACCGGCTGGCGGTGGCGAGCAAAGGGGCGCTGCATGTGGAGCTGGCGGCGCGAGGGAAGATGGCGCATTCGGCGTATCCGGAGCTGGGCGAATCGGCGATTGACAAACTGGTGGAGGCGCTGCACCGGTTGCACGCGATGAAGTTGCCGGAGGTGGCGGACGTGGGGGCGTGCACGAAGAATGTGGGGATTATTGAGGGCGGACGGGCGCGAAATGTGATCCCGGACCGGGCGCGGGCGGAACTTTTTTACCGGCTGGTGGGGCCGGCGTCGGAGTTGAAGGCGCGGATCGTGGAGGCGGTGGGCGATCTGGCGGAGGTGGAGTTTACGCGGGAGACGCCATTTATGCGGATGCACACGCTGGAGGGAATGCCGACGATGGTGGCGGCGTTTACGACGGATGTACCTTCGCTGACGAATTGGGGCAAGCCGCTGCTGGCGGGGCCGGGATCGATTCACGCGGCGCATACCGAGGGCGAGTTTGTGGAGAAGCGGCAACTGGAGGAGGCGGTGGAGTTGTATTGCGGGATTGCGGGAACTTTGCTGGGGAAGGGCGCGTAGAGGATAGGGCGGGTGGTCGTTGGTCGTTCGTCGTTGGTCGTTCGTCGTTCGCGCTGTGCTGCTTGACCACTATGTTCAGGGCGCGGGGGAACGCCTTGCGACGGCGGTGTGCGCGGGGTAGGGGTCCTTCGACTGCGCGCAATCATCGCTGCGCGATGAGTGTGCTCCGCTCAGGATGACAACTAGTGAGACGGCAAAACGTCAGGGCGACTGGGATGACAATTTGTCTAACGGTGCATTTGTTGGGATCAAAATGTTGTGCAGGAATCGTGCGACGACAGATGCGTGCGAGGAAATAGATTTACAATGGCTCGCTTGGGGAAAACAGAAATCCGGCGGGATAGATGCGACTGGTCAAATTCAAGGTCTGGCAGGCTCAACGAATAATCCGACAGGTTTGGGAGATCACTCAATGATGAACAAAGTACGTATGGGGATGAAAGTGTGTTTGGGGCTTCTTGCTCTGGCAATGGTTGCGCCTGGCGTGTGGGCGCAGAGCGCGGACGACATTATTGCGAAGAACGTGCAGGCGCGCGGCGGCCTGGACAAGATTAAAGCGGTGCAGTCGATCAAGACGACGGCGACGCTGGCGATGGGACCGGGGATGGAAGCGCCGGGGAGCCTGATTCAGAAACGGCCGAACATGGCGCGGCTGGAATTCACGGTGCAGGGATTGACCGCAGTGCAGGCGTATGACGGCACGACGGCGTGGCAGATCATGCCGTTCATGGGAAAGAAGGATGCCGAGACGATGTCGGCGGACGAGGCGAAAGAGATGCAGGAAACGGCGGACATCGACGGGCCGCTGGTGGATTACAAGAGCAAAGGGAACACGGTGGAGTTGCTGGGGAAAGAGAAGATCGAGGGCACGGACGCGTACAAGCTGAAGGTGACGCTGAAGAATGGCGACGTGCAGACGATGTACATCGACTCGGATTCGTATTTGGAGATTAAGGAAGAGACCAAGCGGATGGTGCGCGGGACAGAGCAGGACGTCGAGTCGGCGATTGGGGATTATAAAGAGGTCAGCGGGATCATGTTTCCGTTTGCGGTGGAGAGCGGGGCGAAGGGCAGCGACCAGAAACAGAAGCTGACGATCTCAAAGATTGAATTGAACGTGCCGGCGGAGGATGCGAGCTTTAAGATGCCGCCACCGGCGCCGCCTGCACCGGCTGCGGCCGCCGCGCCGAAGACAGATGCGGCAAAACCGGAGGCTCCGAAACCGCCGAACCAGTAGTCGGTTCGCTTACCGATTGCGAAAAACCAACATTGCGAACATCAGGGATGATAGATCGAGAGCAGGTAGTCGTGCGATTCCGCTTGAGGTGAATCAATGAAGATGCGTATGCGTTCGCTGGGGATGATTGCGTTTGCCGTCGTGCTGGCCGCGATATTTGCGGCGGTGGTGGGAATGCCTGCGGCAGCGCAGGATGTGACGCTCGATTCCGATACGCTGAGCGGATTGCCGATCCGCGGGATTGGGCCGGCGGTGATGGGCGGGCGGGTTGCGGACATCGCCGCCGCGCACGAGGGCGAGAAGCTGACGATTTTTATTGGGTCCGCGAGCGGAGGCGTGTGGAGATCGCGCGACGGCGGCATTACGTTCAAGCCGGTATTCGACAAGCAGCCATCGCAGTCGATCGGCTCAGTCGCCGTCGATCCGTCGAACCCGAAGACGATTTGGGTGGGGACGGGAGAGTCGTGGGCGCGGAACAGCGTGTCGGTGGGAACGGGCGTGTACCGGTCGCGCGATGGCGGCGACAACTGGGAGGCGATGGGGCTCGGGGACTCGGAGCACGTGAGCCGGATTCTGGTTCATCCGAAGGACAGCAACACGGTGTATGCGTGCGCGCTGGGGCACCTGTGGAACTCGAACACGGAGCGCGGCGTGTATAAGACGACGGACGGCGGCAAGACGTGGAACAAGATTTTATTTCGCAATGAGAGCACGGGCTGCGCCGAGATGGCGATGGACCCGCAGGATGCGAATGTAATTTTTGCGGCGATGTGGGACGTGCGGCGCGAGCCGTGGAACTTCCGGTCGGGCGGGCCGGGGGGCGGGCTGTTTAAGTCGACGGATGCGGGCGCGACGTGGCATGAAGTGCGGAAAGGGCTGCCAGAGGGCGATTTGGGGCGCATCGGGATTGCGATCGCGGCGAGCAATCACCTGCGCGTGTACGCAGTGGTGGAGGCGCGCAATCATACGGCGCTATTTCGATCGGAGGATGGAGGCGAGAACTGGGCGGAGATTAACAATTCGTTCAACGTCAGCTCGCGGCCGTTTTATTTTGCGCGGCTTTTTGTCGATCCGAAGAATGCGGACCGCGTGTACAAGCCGGGATTCACGCTGACCGTGAGCGAAGACGCGGGCAAGAGTTTCAGCGGAGCGTTTTCGACGAGCGACGGTTTTGGCGGGAGCCTGCACAGCGATGTGCATGCGCTCTGGATCGATCCGGAGAACCCGAGCCAGTTGCTGGTGGGGACCGACGGCGGCGTGTACAAGTCACTGGACGGCGCGAACCACTGGCGCTTTCTGGCGGACCTGCCGATCTCGCAGTTCTACCACGTGAGCTACGACATGGCCGAACCGTACAACGTGTACGGCGGATTGCAGGACAACGGGACGTGGATGGGGCCGTCGCGAGCGCCGGATGGGATTGCGAACCGGGACTGGCGGAACATCGATTTTGGCGATGGATTCTGGGCGTTCTCGGATCCGGCGGACTCGGACTATGCCTACGCGGAATATCAGGGCGGAAGGATTTCGCGCTTCCGAAAGACGACGGGAGAGTTGCGCGACATCAAGCCGCTGCCGCGGGCGGGCGAGCCGGATTTTCGCTTTAACTGGAATGCGCCGATTGCCCTGAGTCCGACGAAGCCGGGGACGATTTATTTGGGCGGACAATTTTTATTTCGCTCGCGCGATCATGGCGAGTCGTGGGACCGGATTTCTCCGGACCTGACGACCAACGATCCGGAGCGGCGGCACCAGGAACTGTCGGGCGGGCTGACGATCGATAATTCCGATGCGGAGAAGTACGAGACGATTTATACGATTGCGGAGTCGCCGAAAAATGGCGAAGTGATTTGGGCGGGGACGGACGACGGCAATGTGCAGATCACGCGCGATGGCGGTAAACACTGGACGAACGTGGTGAAGAATATTCCTGGGCTGCCGGCGAATACATGGGTGTCGACGATTGAGGCGAGCCACTACGATGCGGCGGTGGCGTACGCGACGTTCGATGGACACGCGCTGGGCGACATGAAGGCGCACGTCTACCGGACCAAAGATTACGGGCAGACGTGGACGTCGATTTCAACGGCGGAGTTGAACGGGTATGCGCACGTGGTGCGCGAGGACCTGGTGAATCCGAACCTGCTGTATGTAGGCACCGAGTTTGGGCTGTTTATTTCGCTGGATGGTGGAGCGCACTGGGCGCAGTTCAAGGGGAATCTGCCGAACGTTGCGGTGCGGGATATTGCGATTCATCCGCGCGAGTCGGATTTGATTTTGGCGACGCACGGGCGGGGGATCTGGATTCTGGATGACCTGACGCCGATCCGGGCGCTGACGCCGGAGTTGCTGGGGAAGGACCTGGTAATGCTGCCGTCGCGGGCGTCGGTGCTGGAGTTGCCGGCGGGGCAGCAGAGATTCGAGGGCGATGCGGAATTCGTAGGACACACGGTGCCGGAGACGGCGTCGATTGTGTACTACCAGAAGAAGCGGCACATTTTTGGCGACCTAAAGCTGGACGTTTATGACGCGCAGGGGAAACTGCTGACGTCGATTCAGGGGGACAAGCGGCGCGGGTTGAACCGGGTGGAATGGCCGGAGCGCGGCAAGCCGCCCAAGGTTCCACCGGCGGCAGGGCTGGTGGAGAATGAGTTTGTACTCTTCGGGCCGCAGGTACAGGAAGGGACTTATAAAGTCAAACTAACTAAGGGAAAAGAGACTTACGACTCGGAAGTGAAGCTGGTGCCCGATCCGCGGACGAAGAGCACGGCGGCGGACCGGGCGTTGCAGCACAAAGTTGTAACTCAGCTCTATAACATGCTGTCGGACCTGACTTACACGGTGGATGCGACGAACGACTTGCGCGAGCAGGCAAAGCAGCGGGCGGCGTCGGCGACGGACAGCCAGGTGAAGGAACAGCTCAACGCGCTGATGCAGAAGCTGGAGGATTTTCGCGGGACGCTGGTGGCGGTGAAGGAAGGCGGAATGATTACGGGCGAGGAAAAACTGCGCGAGCACCTGGGCGATTTGTATGGCGCGGTGAACGGCTATTCGGGGAAGCCGACGCAATCGCAGATCGAGAGTACGAGCGTGATGCAGAAGCAGCTCGAAGATGCGGCCGCGAAGTTCAAGGCGATTGCGGGGACGGACCTTCCGGCGGTGAATTCGGGGCTGGCGGGAAAGAACCTGGCGCCGGTCAAGGCGATGTCGCGCGAAGATTGGGATAAGAAGCAGCAGTGAGGGGCGAGCCGAGCACCCACTCATCGCAAAAGGCGCGATGAGTGGGGCACCCGGCTTTCAGGCTCCTTAGGATGACAAAGCTAACCGGTCGGTCATTCTGCTAACCTGTCGATTGGTACTTCGTTCACAGCATAAGGTGAGGTGTGTATGCAGGGAGGGTTCCGTTTGCTGATTGTCTTTTTTCTTTTGTTCGTCGGGATGGCGGCGATGGTGATGGCCGGGGATTCGCCGAGCGCCTCGGGTCCGCCGAAAGCGAAAGTGGCGCCGGTGGAAGATACGGTGCAGGGGCACAAGATCGTCGATGCATACCGGTATCTGGAGAACGCGAACGATGCCGACACTAAACTTTTCGTGGATGAGGAACTGGCATATACGCGCTCGATGCTCGACCCGCTTCCCGGTCGCGACAAGATTAATGCGCGGCTGTCGCAACTGCTGGCGATTGGCACGGTGTTACCCCCGGAGATGGCCGGACCTTACTACTTGCATACGCAGCGTGACGCGGGCCAGAATCAGCCCACCCTTTATGTGCGGGAGGGCGTGAATGGCGAAGACCGGGTGCTGCTCGACCCGAACAAATTGTCGGCCGATGCGACGGTGGCGCTGGATTGGTGGTATCCGTCGGAAGACGGAAAGTACATAGCTTACGGATTGTCGCCGAGCGGTTCGGAGGAGAGCACACTGCACGTGATGGAAACGGCGACGAGGCGCGAGTTGGCGGATAAGATCGAGCGCACTCGCTTTGCCAGCATCGCGTGGAAAAAGGACAGTTCCGGTTTCTATTACACGCGCCATCCGAAAAAAGGCGACGTGCCGGCGGGCGAAGAGGTGTACCACGTCAAGGCCTTCTACCATCGGCTGGGCGACGACCCGGCGCACGATCCGCTGATCTTCGAGGACGAGAAACATCCGCAGAATATTCCGACGGTCAATCTTTCCGAGGACGATCGCTGGCTGCTGATCGACGTGCAGGAGGGTTGGACGAAGACGGAAATGTATGTACAGGATTTGCAGTCGAAAAATCCTCCGGTGGAAATTACCACGGGCAAGAGTTTTCTTTATGGGGCGGAGTTTTACGAGGGCAAGCTGTACATCATCACGAACGAGGACGCGCCGCATTACCGGGTGTTTGTGGCCGAGGCCGCGAACCCGAAGCGGGAACACTGGAAAGAACTGATTCCGGCGAGCGATGCGGTGTTGCAGAACGCGAGCGTGACGGGCGGAAAACTCTTCACCCAGTATGAGCACAACGTGTCGTCGGAGCTGAAGATCTTCTCGCTCGAGGGGAAGAAACTGGCGGAGATTCCGCAGCCCGCGATCGGAAATGTGTTCAGCGTCAGCGTACGCTACGACCGCAACGAGCTTTTCTTCGCTTTCCAGTCCTTCACGGTGCCGCCGTCGGTATATCGCTACGACCTCGGGTCGGGCGGGATAACGTCATGGGCGAAGGTGGACGCGCCGTCGATCGATCCTGCCGCCTACGATGTGCGGCAGGAGTGGTATGCGTCGAAAGACGGGACGAAGATTCCGATGTTCATTGTGAGCAAGAAGGGGCTGGTGAAGAACGGCCGGAATCCCGCGCTGCTGACGGGTTATGGCGGATTCAACATCTCGATGAGTCCAACGTTCAACCGCAGTTCTTATTTGTGGATGGAGCACGGGGGCGTTTACGCGGTGGCGAATTTGCGCGGCGGATCGGAATTCGGCGAAGACTGGCATCGCGCGGGCATGCTGGAAAAAAAGCAGAACGTGTTCGACGACTTTATCGCGGCGGCGGAATATTTGATTGCGGAAAAGTACACGGACAAAGATCACCTGGCGATTTCGGGGGGATCGAATGGGGGGCTGCTGATGGGGGCGATGATTACGCAGCGGCCCGATCTGTTTCGCGCTGTGGTGTGCCAGGTGCCGCTGCTGGACATGCTGCGCTACCAGAATTTTCAGATCGCGAAGCTGTGGATTCCGGAGTACGGGTCGGCGGACGACGCGAAGCAATTTGACACGCTGTACGCGTATTCGCCGTATCACCACGTGAAGGCGGGGCAGGAGTATCCGGCGATTTTATTTATGACGGCGGACACGGATACGCGGGTGGATCCGATGCACGCGAAAAAGATGACGGCGCTGATGCAGGCCGAGGCGAAAAATGGCGAGAGCAAGGACCGGCCGATTTTGCTGCGCATTGACACGAAAGCGGGCCACGGGCAGGGCAAGCCGGTGGCCAAGCAGGTGGAAGACAGCACCGACATGTATTCGTTTTTGTTCTGGCAGCTGGGTGTAAAGCCGTAGCGTCTTTACGCCGATTCGATCGTCTTCATGTAGGCGCGCAGGATGGCGTTGATCCTAGTTTGATAACCGCGCTGCCGGCGGAACCAGCGTAGCAGGTCGGCATCGAGGCGCATGGTTACGATCTCTTTTGGCGCCGGCATGATGACCTTGGCGCTCTTGCTGGGCTCGTCAGACTGCCGTTCGCTCTCCTCGCCCCCCCCTGCGTCACCAAGCAGTGTGACATGGGGCACTGAGTTCCTGCTATGCTCTGGTCCAGCCTCTGAGTGTAAGTGCGTTTTTCGCGCGCCTGGCCCTGCGGGCCCTCCACCCGCGCGAGCAATCGTTGGACCCCCGCTCGCTAACCGCGGGCAAATCTCTCTACATTTCGGTCGGAGGATCGTATGCTCCATCTGGACACCGGGAACACCGGTTTCATGATTCTATGCAGCAGCCTGGTCATGTTAATGACGCCGGGCCTGGCTTTCTTCTATGGCGGCCTGGTGGGCCGCAAAAACGTCCTGGCCATCATGATTCAAAGTTTCGTCTCGATGGGCTGGACGACGGTCATCTGGTATCTGTATGGCTACTCGTTGTGCTTCAGCGGCGATTGGCATGGCGTGATCGGCAACTTCCACTATGCCTTGCTGCGAGGCATCAATCTCAGCACGCCTTCGCCGAATGACACGATCCCCGCATTCGTCTTCATCGCCTACCAGATGATGTTCGCCATCATCACCCCCGCGCTGATTTCCGGAGCGTTCACCAATCGCGTCACCTTCAAGGCGTACATGCTGTTCCTGACCGGATGGCTGACCTTTGTTTATTTTCCGTTCGTGCACATGGTGTGGGGAGGCGGGTTTCTCCAGCAATGGGGCGTGAAGGATTTCGCGGGTGGCATCGTGGTGCATAACATCGCGGGCATCGCGGCGCTGGCCTCGGTAATTTATGTGGGCAAGCGGCGGGTGGCCGATCGCGGGCCGCACAGCATTCCGCTGGTGGCGCTGGGTACGGGGCTGTTGTGGTTTGGTTGGTACGGATTCAATGCGGGCAGTGAAATGCGCGTCGACTCCGTCACCGCGACCGCGTTTCTGAATACCGACGTGGCCGCCTCGTTTGCGGCCATCGCATGGCTAATGGTCGCCTGGTTGAACGAGAAGAAGCCGAAGTTCCTCGGCCTGTTGACGGGCGCGGTTGCGGGACTGGCCACCATAACGCCCGCCGCCGGCTTTGTTTCGCCGACGACCGCCGTCATCATCGGCATCGTCGCCGGTGTGGTGTGCTACTACGCGGTCGAAATGAAGAACAGGCTGCATTGGGACGACGCGCTCGACGTTTGGGGAGTGCACGGCGTGGGCGGTTTCCTGGGCATCGTGATGCTGGGCATCTTCGCTAACAAGCAGTTCAATCCCGAGGGCGCCAATGGCCTGATCTATGGCGACCCGGTCTTCCTGCTTAAACAGGTGACGGCGGTGACATTCTCGTCGGTGTGGGCGTTCGTGTTTACCTACGCCATGCTGCGGATTATTGATGCGTTTACTCCCGTGAAGGTCAGCGAGTCCCATGAGGAGATTGGCCTGGACGAGTCGCTGCACGGTGAGCACGCCTACGAGCAACTCACGGAACGAGACGTGATCCACGATCTGGTGAACTCGACTCGTCAATAAAAAGGGTATTAAAAGCACGATGGAGGCCCAGAGAGCTGCATGGCGCTGTCTTCGTGGCCGAATCATATTAGGAGGGGTGATGCTTGCATTATCCCTTCTTCTTTTTGCGCAAATTCTTTTTGCGCAGAGCATTCCTGAGCCAGTCAGCGCCGCGGCGGACCCGCCCGCTGTATCATCCGCGGTGACTTCTGACGCATCATCCGCCGGCGGCGCCGAGAGCAAGCCCTGGTGGAAGGGAATTACGGCCGACGGATTTGCCTCGCTCTCCTACACGTACAACACGAACGATCCGAGCACGCGGCTGAATCAGTTCCGAGTATTCGATTTCAACGACAACGAGCCGCAACTCGATGTGGCGCAACTGGTGTTTCAGCATCCCGTCAGCGAGTCCGGGCAGTTTGGTTTTCGTTACAACATGATTGCCGGCTCGGGCGTACCCGAAATTACGGCCGCGTATGGCATGTTTCGCAATACCACCACCGGCATCGCCCATCACTTCGATATTCCCGAGTTCTACCTCAGCTATATCGCGCCCGTGGGCAAGGGGCTGCGCTTGGACGTGGGCAGGTTCGTCACGCACCTCGGGTACGAAGTGATCGGCGGGTATGACGGCTACAACGATAATTTCAGCCGCGGGTTTATTTTCGGCTACGGAGTGCCGTTCACCCATACGGGACTGAAGATGAGTTATACGTTCAACAGCCGGATCTCGTCGGCGTTGCTGATCACCAACGGTTGCGACGCCGTGACTCGCCTGAACGGAGGCGCAACCTTTGGGGGCCAGGTCGCCGCCGTCACTTCAAAGACCACGACGCTGACGTTTAACTTTCTGCACGGGCCGGAGCGGCCGCACAACGCGCACGACCAGCGCAGCCTGTATGAGATTGTCGGCACGTGGAAGGTAGTGCCGCGGCTGAGCCTCGCGTTTGACAGTCTGTATGCGGACGAGGATCATGCGGCGGCCGACGGCAGCGATGCCATTTGGAGAGGGCTGGCTGGGTATTCGAAGTTCGCGCTGACCAAGCAGTTCTCGCTAGCCTTTCGCGGCGAAGTTTTTGCGGATGGGGGAGGGAGCCGTACGGGCACGTCGCAAACGCTGCGTGGATTTACGCTCACACCGGAATACGATTTGCACGTAAAAGTTTCCCGCCTGGCGTCGGAGTTCCGGCATTTCGACGGCAAGTTCGTAACCCGGGGCGAGTTCCGCCAGGATTTCTCCGATCAGGCGACCTTCCGCAAGGGAAGCGGCTTCACCACGCGGCAGTTCACGACGGCGGTGAATCTGATCTATCTGTTCTGAACGGATCTTCCTAAAACCCTAAGCGATGCAGCATGGCCGATGCGGGCTAAGCCCACTGCGAACCGAACCCCGGATGTGCCCGCCGCTCACATCTTCCGAATTTCACACCCGCGCGCTACCAAATTTGGAAGAGCGCCGGTTTTCTCTCTTCACTTCGGGATGCAACTCTATCATCCGACACAGTCTATCCCCGCCGCGAATGTGGAGTTACGATTGCTGACCAAGCTCCACAAGTATCATTTTTCTTGCACTTTCTTATTCGATGTGGTTTCTTATCTGATCAATTCTTAGCGGCTTTACAAAGCGTTTCTTTTTTTGACATCGCGACCGGCCGGTTGCAAGGCGCGGCTGCTTTCGTAATTCAGGCTTCATTCTGACACTTCGAAAGTCCGAGAGGGAGATGTATATGCCGTCGAATTTGCGTTTTCGTCAGATCGCACTGGGACTCGTCACGATCAGTCTCATCCTCGCCTCCTCCGCTATGCTTGCCCAAACCACCATCTCCACCGGGAGCATTCAGGGCACCGTGACCGACCAGAGCGGCGCCGTGGTTGCCGGCGCGAAAGTCACGATCATCGACAAGGCGACCAGCAAAGTGATCCCTGAGGCCACAAACTCTTCCGGCCTGTATGCCTCGGGCGCGCTCACTCCTGGCCAGTACGTTGTCCGGGTGGAAGCTCCGGGCTTCAAGACGATCGAGCTCCCCGTCACGGTGCAGGTGAACACGACGTCGTCAGGCAACGTGAAGCTCACCATCGGCCAGAGCAGTCAGATTGTGGAAGTACAGGGCAGCGATGTCACGATTGACACCGAGCAGGCCACCGTACAGGGCGTGCTGACCAGCGAGCAGATTGAGAACCTGCCAATCAACGGGCGCAACTTCCTCGACCTGGCGCAGCTCGAGCCCGGAGTCCAAATTCAGGATGGCGGCACTTTCGACCCCACCAAGAATGGCTTTTCGTCGGTCTCGTTTGGCGGGCGCTTCGGCCGTACGGCACGTATCGAAGTGGACGGCGTGGACATCTCCGACGAAACCGTGGGCACCACCACGCAAAACCTTCCCATCGGCGCCATTCAGGAATCGTCGCTGCAGCAGTCTTCGCTCGATCTGTCGACCGAGTTGACTTCCTCGGGTTCCGTCAGCGTGACCACGAAGTCGGGCAGCAACAGCCTGCACGGCGACGCGTTTTATTTCTTCCGCGACCAGAATGAGAACGCGGCGCTCCCCGGCGGCTCGACGAATTATTTCCAGCGCAATCAGTTTGGCGGCAGCATCGGCGGCCCGGTCGTCAAGGACAAGGTTTTCTTCTTCCTCGATGCCGAGCGGACCAAGCAGGACCTGCTCGATCCAGTGATTCCGGGCGGCGATTTTGCCGCGCTCGCCGGCAGTTTCACCTCACCCTTCCGCGAGACTGAAACCATCGCCAAGCTCGATTGGCAGACAAGACATTTCAAGATGTTCTACCGCTTTACGTTCGACCAGAACAAGAGCGTGCTGCCATTCATTCCGAATTCTTTCCAGCCCTTCGCAAACGTGAACCACGCGCGCAGCCATATTGTGGGTTTTGACTTCAATACCGGCTCGCTGACCAGCAGCATCCGGTTCGGCTACACCAAATTCCAGAACGGAATCGCGGACGCGGTCACCGGCTCCAGCATCTTCGATCCGGCTCCCGGCATCGAACTTGCCATCGGAGGCGATCCCAACTGCCTGACCGCGGGCCTTGACGTGTTCTGCTCCGGCCCGAATTTCCTGGCGCCGCAGGCCACGATGCAGTCCGATCACCAGATCAAGTACGACGGCAGCAAGCCGTTTAAGGATCACATTATTCGGTTCGGCATCGGATTCAACCACGTGCACGGCGGCGGCTTCGCCGAATTCCTCGGCCTCGCGCCGGCCGTCGGCTCGCCGGTACTCAGCGCCGGTCAAGTACTGCCTTGCGTGACGGCGGGCAATTGCCCGGCGGCCGGCGGCCCTGCAAACCCGTTGAACTACCCTGCCGACAACGTCACTCTGGGCAATGGGCAAGGCTTCTCGTCGGAGAAGGCGGCGTTTGGCTTGCCCGGTGGCGGACTGGGCCCGGATAACCGCTTCTCGTGGTACATCGGCGACTCGTGGAAGATCCGGCCGAATTTCACCTTGAGCTTGGGCCTGCGCTACGTGCGCGATACGGGCCGCACGGATAGCGATATAGGCCCCATCGCGGCGCTGGCGCAGTTCGACAATCAGTTCTATTCCGGCCTGGAAAACCGCGTGCACCAGCCGAGCTATAACTTCGCTCCGCAGCTGGGTTTCGCGTGGGATCCGTGGAGCAGGGGCAAGACCGTGATTCGCGGCGGCATTGGGTTGTTCTACGAGAACTCGATCTGGAACAATAACCTGTTTGACCGCCCCGGCCGATTGGCGCAGGGGCTTTTCCTCGGCTTGCAGCCGGCGTGTAACGCGGGATCGGGCTCCTATTCATTCTGCGGCCAGCCCGTTGGCACGGTCGCTTCGCAGATTGTCGCGGCCGAGCAGGCGTATCAGGCGGCGACGGTGGCTGCCGGTCCGGCGGTGAACGGCACTTACGTTGGCAACATTCTGGCCGACGGCATCGACATCACCAGCACAAACCTTTTCGCTCCCGACTACATCACGCCGCGCTCGGTGCAGATGAATATCGGCGTGCAGCACGAAATTCGGCGGGGAATGGTGCTGACGGTGGATTATCTGCGCAACGTGGCCACACACAATCTGCTTACGGTCGATACCAACCACATTGGGGCGGCGAGTTTCCGGGGCACTAGCCTGTTGAATGTGGCCGCGGCGCAAAACGCCATCTCCGCGACCAACGCCCAGTTTGGTTGCGGGAACGGCTTCGATCAGGCTTCGACCCAGTGTGCGATTGGCGCGGGGGCGAACATCGCGGCGTATGCCGGCAATGGTCTGGACTCGGGCTATTCGCTGTGCAGTGGTTTGCCTTGCTCCGAGGCGGGCGCGCCCGCCGCCGCTTTCCCCGGCATCAATCCAAACGTCGGGGCGAATCAGATGCTGTTTCCGATTGGCCGGTCGGTTTACAACGGCCTGCAAATGAGCTTCAAGCAGGACGTACACAATCCAATGCCCGGAGTTCGACTCTTGAACTTCCAGGCGTCGTACTCGTTCTCGCGTTATGTTTCAACCGCGCGGGATAGTGACTTCATCAACTTTGCGCAGGACAACAGCGATCCCACTCATTACATGGGGCCGAATGCGCTAGACCGAACCAACCAGATTTCATTTGGCGGCTATGCCGAGTTGCCCTACAACTTCCAGATCGGGTTGACGTCGCACTTCGATAGCCCGCTGCCGTTGAACCTGGTGTTGCCGACGAGCGGTACGGGCGGCGGCATCTTCCAGACCGATATCACGGGCGATGGAACGGGAGATGGCAGCATCGCCTCGAATGGCGGGCTGGGCGACCTGTTGCCGGGCACCAACGTTGGAGCATTTGGCCGCAGCGTGAAGATCGGCGACTTGAATGCGAAGATCAGCAACTATAACAACAACTACGTGGGACAGGCGACTCCGGCTGGGCAGGCGCTGATCACGGCGGGCCTGATGACGTTGAGCCAGTTGCAGGCGCTCGGCGGCGTCATTGGCGGCAGCACGCCGACGGCGACTGCGCCGTACGGGCCGCTGGCGCTGGCTCCGGCGGGCGCGGTGGGACAGTCGTGGCTGAAGACGTTCGACTTGAATCTGAGCTGGGCGTACAAGTTCCACGACCGGTTTGAGCTGCGGCCGGGCATCGCGTTCTTCAACCTGTTTAACTTCGCCAACGCGGATGGCCCCGCGGCGCCGTTCAGTTCGATTCTGGACGGCACGCCCGGCTCACCGAATGGCACCACCAACCCGCAACCGGCGAGCCAGTATCTCGGTCTCGGCTCGGGAGTGAATGCGCTCGGCGCGCCACGCGAGATTGAGTGGTCGCTGAAGATTCGGTTCTAGGCGGACGGATTGTGGTCGAGCAGTCGTTAGTACGGCTCACGTAATTGTGATTATTTTTGGGCCACCGGGAAGCCGGTGGCCTTTTTGTTTATTTGACAGCGGGCGGTAGAATAACTGGGAACTAAAAACTGAAGCCAGGAACCCGATGCCCGAAGCCAATTCCGATCAAAAAATACGCGTGCTGGTCGCCAAGCCCGGCCTGGACGGCCATGACCGCGGCGCGAAGGTGATTGCCCGCGCCCTGCGCGACGCCGGCATGGAGGTTATTTACACCGGCCTGCGCCAAACGCCCGAGATGGTCGTCAATGCGGCGCTCCAGGAAGACGTGCAGGTGATTGGCCTGTCGATTCTTTCCGGGGCGCACAACGCGATCGTGCCGCGCGTGATGGATCTGCTGAAGCAGCATAAGATGGATGACGTGCTGGTGCTGCTGGGCGGCATCATTCCCGACCAGGACATTGAGGGCCTGAAGACGCAGGGCGTGGCCGGAATTTTTCAGCCGGGCACGGCCATGGATGAGATCGTACAGTTCATCCGCAAGAATGTGAAACCGCATGGCGTGCCGGCGGGCTAGGGCGGGGACGACTGCACTTAGGGCCTATAAGTCCCGCACGGCGGCGGTGGGCCGGCGTCGCGGGATTGGTGAGCGATGCCGGGAAATCCCGTCTTATTGGGTAAATCGCGCTGAATCGATTATTCTGAGTCATTCTAATTCAATCGCCTTAAGTCACTCACTTGCCTCTTTCCGACGACAAAGAGTTTTTCATAACTCGAAAAGATCGCGTTGACGTTATTACTCTCGCATCTCAAGACGGCATGAATCGTCTTCGTCGGAGCAAAGTAATCTATCTAACTGAAGCAATTAGACGTCTCGGCGATTCTGAGTCGCCTGCATCGCCACTTGTGATCATCGGCCAAACGAACTTCTCCGTCGGCGCCGACCTGAATGAAATCACCGCACTCACGGGCCCGGAAGCGTACGCTTTTTCCGCGCTCGGCCAGGCGCTCATGCAGGCCATCGCGAGCTATCCTGCTCCCGTCATCGCTGCCATTGAGGGCCATTGCATGGGTGGAGGACTCGACCTCGCGCTCGCGTGCCATCGGCGGATTGCCGCGCACAGCGCTGTGTTCGGCCATCGCGGCGCGGCCCTCGGGTTGATCACAGGCTGGGGAGGAACGCAGCGCCTGCCGCGGTTGATCGGAAAGGGCCGAGCGCTGGAGTTGCTGGTTGCGGCTGAGAAGGTCTCGGCGGCACGTGCGCTCGAAATCGGGTTAGTCGACGTGATTGCCGACGATGCATTGGCAGAAGCCGTGCGACGATTGCGCCCAAGCTTATGACCCAGACTTATAATACGGGCTTATAACACCAGCGACCAGTTCAGGAACGCCCAAAGCCAGCCCAGATTGCAGGCGAACAGCCCCATGCACAGGAAGATGAAGCGGGCGCGGCTCATCTTATTAGCCCATCGCCCGAATGTAAGATATGCAGGATAAATAGGCAATAAGTATCGTGGCGCGCCGAAGAGCGGTGGTGAGCACACTCTTAGTAAGAGATGAAGGATGACGGCCAGGGAAAAACAGCGGTCTTCCATTCGCCGACGCGCCAGCACTCCCGCAATGAAGAAGAGGATCAGCGCTGCGAAGCTGATGGCGAGCAAAGGCTGGAAGCGATGGAACAGGGCAAGAATGGCTTGCCAAAGCGTTGTCCAAGGCGCCGCGACTTGGGTGTCCCAGTAAAGGCGATAAGCAGAAGCGATGCGCGGTCGTCCGGTTTCCCGAAGCCACAGCCAATACGCGAGCGTGCCGAGCGGCGCGAGGAAGACTGACCATCGCGCAATGTTGGAAGGGGGCCGGCGCGCGGGAGATTCAGGACGCGGCGGAGTCCGCGAGACAGCACGCGACGAAACTCGCAACCAAGCGCCGAATGCAATGACCAGCAGCGGGACAATTAGCAATGTTCCCGCCGATCGCGTAAGGCCTGCGGCGAGCGCGCAAAAGGCGGCCGAGAGCCAGTTTTCATCGCGGGCCTGCGCGATGGACCAGACGATCAGCGCCATGGCCAACGCTTCCGTGTAGGCGGCGAAGAGGAAGAAACTTGCGGGCCAAACCGCAGCCAAAGCCAGCACTCGCAACGGCAGAACATCTGGGGCCTCGCGGCGCGCGAGGCGCAGCAATCCCAGGAAGTAGAAAAAGGACGCGATGGTTGAGACGAGCAGCGCCGCGGCCACAGGTTCGACTAAGTAACTCACGAACCGAATCAGCGCGGGATATAGAGGGTAGAAGACGACCGATGCGGGAAGATCATATCCGCGCGCGGCGATGCGCAGATACCAGAGTGTGTCGAAGCGCCCCCAGATGCCGAGGAGCGCATAATGCAAGCCGGAAGAAGAGGGCAAGGTTTGGGCGAAGGCGTTGCTGCGGACGAGACTCGCCTGCGGATGCTGCGCGATGGCCGCGAACGCCGCAAACGTGGAATAGAAGACGCGCAGCAGGAGCGTGATCGCCAGCGCGATCTGCCAATCCGGGCGCAAGTGAAGTCTGCGGAGCACGGGGTCGAACGACTCGAAGGAACTCCGCAGGCGAGTCTACCAGCAGCGAACATGCTGGCGAGCGTGTTGGCGAAGATGGCCGCGAAGTCGCACCGGGCGCCCGCTGATATATTAAAAGAGCGTATGTCAGAACGCTCCGAATCCACAGCTATCGCTATCAATAACGTGATCGCCAGCAAGATCGATCCCGCGTCGCTCCGCTTTGAATCGAACATGCGCGCGCTCGCCGATCTGGTGGCGCAGGTGCGCAATGAAGAGGAGAAGATTCGCGAGGGCGGAGGCGCGAAGGCCATCGAGAACCAGCATGCGAAAAACCGCCTGACGGCGCGGGAGCGCATCAAGCTGCTCGCCGACCAGGGCACATTCTTCGAGCTTGGACTTTATGCCGCGCACGGCATGTATGAAGAATGGGGCGGAGCACCGGCGGCGGGCGTGATCACGGGACTGGCGCGAATCCAGAGCCGGCTGGTGATGCTGATCGTGAATGACGCGACGGTGAAGGCGGGAGCGTTCTTTCCGATGACGGCGAAGAAGGTGATTCGCGCGCAAAACATGGCGATCGAGAATCGGATTCCGACGATTTATCTGGTGGATTCGGCGGGCGTTTTTTTGCCGTTGCAGGAAGATGTGTTTCCCGACACGGACGATTTTGGGCGCGTCTTCCGGAACAACGCGGTGATGTCGGCGATGGGCATTCCGCAGATCGCGGCGATTATGGGCATGTGCGTGGCGGGCGGCGGATATTTGCCGGTGATGTGCGACCACGTGCTGATGACGGACGGGAGCGGACTTTTTCTGGCGGGGCCGGCGTTGGTGCAAGCCGCGATCGGGCAGAAGGTTTCGGCGGAGGATTTAGGCGGGGCGGCGATGCACTCGGCGATCAGCGGGACGGTGGATTTCCACGAGCCGAACGATGAAGCGTGCATTGCGCGCATACGGTCGCTGGTGGAAAAGTGGGGATACCGGCGGCAGTCGCTATGGGACCGCAAAAAGCCCGCCGATCCGGCGCTTTCGGCGGAAGAGATTTATGGCGTGTACGACGCTTCGCCGGCGCGGCCGTACGATATGCGGGAGATTCTGGCGCGCACTGTGGACGAAAGCCGGTTTGACGAATATAAGCCGGAGTATGGCAAGACGCTCTTGTGCGGATATGCGCGCATTGGCGGCTTTGCAGTGGGCATCGTCGCGAACCAGAAACTGCATGCGCACCAGACCGATCACGAGGGGCACAAGCGGGTGGAGTTTGGCGGGGTGATCTATACCGAGTCGGCGGAGAAGGCGGCGCGCTTCATCATGGATTGCAATCAAGCGCTGGTGCCGCTGGTTTTTTTCCACGATGTAAACGGGTTCATGGTGGGACGGGACGCGGAGTGGAGCGGGATCATCAAGGCGGGCGCGAAGATGGTGAACGCGGTGTCGAATTCTGTGGTGCCGAAAATTGCGGTGATTGTGGGCGGGTCGTTTGGCGCGGGACATTACGCGATGTGCGGCAAGGCGTTCGATCCGCGATTTGTGTTTGCCTGGCCAACGGCGCGATATGCGGTGATGAGCGGAGACTCGGCGGCCGGGACGCTGGTGGAAATCAAGATCAAGCAACTGGAGCGCAGCGGGAAGAAGCTGAGCGAAGAAGAACGGAAAGAGCTGTTCGAGTCAACGAAGAAAACCTACGAGGAGCAGACGGACCCGCGGTACGGAGCGGCGCGGTTGTGGATCGACAGGATCATCGATCCGATGGAGACGCGGCAGGCGATCACGCAGGCGTTGGAGGCGGCCGCGCTGAACCCGGAGGTGGCGGAGTTTAAAGTTGGAGTCTTACAAACATGATCGGGCGATCGGGCCATCTGGCGATCGGGACATCGGGTCATTGGAATCGGATCAAGCCATAGAGTTGACAGAGCGGGTAGAGAATTTCGGTACATGAGCAATTCAGTAAAACTGATTGAGTGCCCGCGGGATGCGTGGCAGGGGCTTAAGGGACAGATCCCTACTGAGTTGAAGGTGAATTATCTTCAGGCGCTGGTGAGCGCGGGATTCAAGCAAATTGACGCTGTGTCATTCGTGTCGGCGAACGCGGTGCCGCAGATGGCGGACTCAGAAGACGTGCTGAAGGGGCTCGATCCGCCGGATGATGTTGAGATCATCGGTATTGTGGTGAACGAAAAAGGCGCGCAGCGCGCGGTGAAGACCGATGCGGTGCGCACGCTGGGTTTTCCGTATTCGATCTCGCCGACATTTTTGCAGAACAACCAGCGGCAGACGCTGGAAGATGCGATTGAGGAACTGGAGAAGATCGAGAAGATTGCCGACGAAGGCGGCCTTGATACGGTCGTGTACATCTCGATGGCGTTTGGCAATCCTTACGGCGACCCGTGGAACGTAGAGGAAGTGGTGGACGCGGTCGATCTGCTCGAGGTGCAGAACATCAAGACGATATCGCTGGCGGATACGGTGGGACTGGCGTCACCGGAGCAGATTCGCGATGTGGTCGGGGCGGTGATGGCGAAGTTCGGATATTTGGAGATCGGCGTTCATCTGCACAGCCGGGTGGAAGAAGCGGCGGCGAAAATTGTAGCGGCTTACGATGCGGGCTGCCGGCGGTTTGACTCGGCGCTGGGCGGGCTTGGGGGCTGCCCGTTTGCGCAGGACGATCTGGTGGGAAATATTCCGACGGAGAAAATGATTGAGGCGTTGCGCGGGCGCGGGGCGCAGTTGCCGCCGTTGAAGCCGCTGGATGCGTTGCTGAAGGCGTCAGCCGAGATTGGCAGCCGGTATAAAATCTCAGCGGCGACCGAATGATTGGTTTCCCATGCGTGGGCCGGACGTCGTCGCGGGTGCTCTCGACGCCAAAGTACACTTAAGATAGAGATCCTTCGCTTCGCTCAGGATGACACCGAGAAAAATGTTGCGGGATCAAGAATGAACTACAGCACTCTCACACTTTCGTTTGATGGCGGCGTGGCTACGCTCACGCTGAACCGGCCGGAGAAGCGGAACGCAATCAGCTACGAGTTGATTGCGGATTTGCTGCAAGCGCTTGACGAGGTGAAGGACTCGTCCGCACGCGTGTTGATTTTGACGGGGGCAGGGAAGGCGTTTTGCTCGGGGATGGATTTGGAGAATCTGCAATCGCTGATCGGGCGCACGCCGGAGCAAAACGTAGAAGACTCGCAGACGATGGCGAGTTTGTTTCGGACACTTTACGAATTTCCCAAGCCGACGATTGCGGCGGTGAATGGGCCGGCTATTGCGGGCGGGACGGGGGTTGCGCTGCTGTGCGACTTTACGCTGGCCGGGCCGGAGGCGAAGTTCGGGTACACGGAAGTGCGGATCGGATTTGTGCCGGCGATCGTGTCGACGTTTCTGCTGCGGCAGGTGGGGGAAAAAATTGCGCGCGATCTGCTGCTGACGGGACGGATCTTCGATGCCGACGAAGCTCTGCGGATTGGGTTGGTGAAGGAGATCGTGCCGCAAGAGAAACTGATGGAACGGGCGCGGGAGTTGGCGGGGCAACTGCTGGAGTGCAGTCCGATGTCGCTGGCGTATACCAAGAAATTGCTGGCCGATCATGGACGCGAGGAACTGGACGCGGAAATTGACGCGGCCATCAAGGGAAATGCGGGCATTCGATCGACGGCGGATTTTCGTGAAGGCATCTCGTCATTCCTGGAGAAGCGAAAGCCGAGATGGACGGGACGATGAGCGGCGAACCTTCGCACGGCATTGTGAGTGGGCGCGGAATTGGGGACGCGGGCGGGGCGGTGAACGAGACACGCATTCGCGTGCGCTACGCGGAGACCGATCAGATGGGCGTGGTCTACCATTCGAATCATTTCATCTGGTTTGAAGTGGGGCGGGTGGAACTGCTGCGCCAACTTGGATTCAGCTACAAAGAGATGGAGACCAATGACGACTGCTTCATTGCGGTGGTCGATGCGCGATGCCGATACAAGGCGCCGGTGCATTATGATGACGAGGTTTTAGTGCGCACGTTTTTGAAGCACGTGCGGGAGAAGGTGATTCACTTCGGGTACGAGTTGCGGAGCGCCGAGGGCGGGCGATTGCTGGCCGAGGGCGAGACGACGCACATTGTGGCCGATGCGCGAATGAAGCCGCGCAAGCTGCCGGAAAAGTATATGAAAGTGTTTCGAGGAGCGGTCGGAAAATAGGGACCGCGGCGGGGAACGAAGACTGGGAGCGAAGGGCGAGTGCAGGAATTTTTATACATACTGCGGCTGGTGCGCGGGGATATGTTAAGCATAGGGCCGACCGCCGAGGAACAGGCTGTTGTGGCGGAGCACTTCGCGTATCTTCAGGATCTGAACGCGAAGGGTGTCATCATTCTGGTGGGGCGCACGCTGACCACCGACGAACACACAATGGGCCTGGCCGTGTTCCGGGCGGAATCGGAAGAGGCCGCGCGCAAAATCATGAATGGCGATCCGGCCGTGACGAATGGAGTGATGTCGGCAACGTTATTTCCGTTCAAGGTCGTGCTGCACGGGAAGTGAGAAACGAAGCCGGCGGAATTGGGAACACATTTGCAAGCTCTCCACATTAGCGGAAACGATTTGACCCTTGAAGCAGTGCGGGAGGTCGCGGCGGAGAAGCGGCCAGTGCTGCTGGCTCCGGACGCGCGCGAGGCGGTGGGGCGGGCGCGCGCGGTGGTCGACAAGCTAGTCGCGAACAATCAGGTCTCCTACGCGATTACAACCGGCGTGGGCCGATTGAGCGACGTGCGGATTGCGGGCGAGCAGATACGCGAACTGCAAGTGAACCTGATTCGCTCGCATGCGGTGGGCGTGGGCGAACCGCTGGCGACGGCGGAAACGCGGGCGATGATGCTGCTGCGGGCGAATTCGCTTTCGAAGGGCAACTCGGGCGTGCGGGCCGCGGTAATCGACACGATTTGCGAGATGCTGAATCGCGGTGTGACTCCGATGGTGCCGTCGCAGGGAAGCGTGGGAGCGAGCGGAGACCTGGCCCCGTTGGCGCACCTGGCGCTGGCATTGATGGGAGAAGGCGAGTGCATCGACGAGAAGGGCGCGAAGGTGGCGAGCGCGGAGGCGCTGAAAGCGGCGCAGATCAAGCCGGTGGTGCTGGAGGCGAAAGAGGCGGTTTCGCTGATCAATGGCACGCAGGCGATGCTGGCGATTGGCGCGCTGAGCCAGTTGGCGGCGGAGCGGCTGGTCGATTCGGCGGACGTGATCGGTGCGATGGCGTGCGACGCGCTCCAGGGGACGAATGTGGCATATGACGAGCGAATTCAGCAGGCGCGGCCGCATGCCGGGCAGATAAAAAGCGCGGCGAATTTGCGGCGGCTGCTGGAAGAGAGCGAGATTCGGTACTCGCATCGCGACTGCGGACGGGTGCAGGATGCCTATTCGTTGCGCTGCATTCCGCAGGTGCATGGCGCGGTGCGCGACACGCTGGCGCACTGCCGCGCGGTGTTTGAAACGGAGATGAACTCGGCTGTGGATAATCCGCTGGTGTTCGTGAAGAATCCGAAGGCGATGGACGGCGAGGGCGAAGTGCTCTCGGGCGGAAACTTCCATGGCGAGCCGGTGGCATTTGCGCTGGATTTTCTGGCGATTGCGTTGAGCGCGCTGGCGGGCATCAGCGAGCGAAGGCTGGAGAGGCTGGTAAATCCGGCGCTGAACGAGGGCTTGCCGCCATTTCTGGCGCCGGGGGCGGGATTGAATTCAGGATTCATGATGCCGCAGGTGACGGCGGCGGCGCTGGTGAGCGAGAACAAAGTGCTGGCGCATCCGGCGTCTGTCGATTCGATTACGACCTCGGGAAACAAGGAAGATTTTGTTTCGATGGGAATGACGGCGGCGAACAAGCTGACGAGGATCGTGGGCAATACGCGCAACACGCTGGCGATTGAAGCGATGGCGGCGGCGCAGGCGCTGGATTTTCTGGCGCCGCTGAAGACTTCGAAACCGCTGCAGCGCGCGCATGCGGCGATTCGCAGTGTGTGCGCGACGATGCAACAGGATCGCGTGATGTATCCGGATTTCGCGCGGATTGCGGAAGTGATTGCCAGCGGAAAATTGGCTGCCGTTTTGGAGTAAGTCCGTCCCGCACGGACACATTTTTGTCCAATCGCTGCACATGTGTGCAGTGGACGGATGGCAAAAGCTGTTTACAGAGCCCCTTCTGATGCTTTAGACTCATTGCCGCTTTGTGCTACGCCCCCAGGCACATCAAGACTGAATAGGTTTACCCTGAGTTTCCACTCAAAATGGAAAGTTGAACGGATAGAAAGTTAACCACAGAAAGCTAACCGAGCCGGATCGCAAGACCTTCGGTTAACCAGAACATAGGGGATCAAAACATGCGTGGATTTAGTATGAGCAAGTGCATCTCGGTGGCAGCGTCGGCGATGGCTGTCGCGATACTGATGGGTGCGAGCGCGCTTTTGGCGGGCGCCCAAACTGCCGTCACAACCTATCACTACGACAATTACCGCACAGGATGGAATCCGAACGAGACGACGCTGACGCCGGCGAATGTGAAGAAGCCGGGCTTTGGGCGGCTGGAGACGGTGGCGCTGGACGACCAGGTCGACGGACAGCCGCTGGTGGTGCCGGGCGTGATGATCACGGCAGGCGCGTACCAGGGGACGACGCACGATGTGGTGTATGTGGCGACCGAGGGCAATACGGTGTACGCGATCGACGCGCACAGCGGAACGGTGCTGCTGAAGCCGAATTTCGGGACGCCGGTAAGGTATCCGCTGGGATGCGGCAACAACGGTCCGAATGTCGGGATCAACTCGACGCCGGTGATCGATACAGGGAGCAACACGCTGTATGTGATGGTGTATACGCAGGGAAGCGCGCCGACCTACACACTGCACGCGCTCGATCTGGGAAGCCTGACGGATAAGGTTGCGGCGCAAACGGTGGTAGCGTCGCACACGCTGACGAACGGGACGACGTTCAATTTCAACGCGAAGTATCAGCGGCAACGGCCGGGGCTGCTGCTGGCAAACGGCAGCATCTATGCGGGGTTTGGAAGCTTCTGCGATTTTTCGGCGAACTTGTCACGGGGCTGGCTGCTGGGCTGGACGGCGGGCACGCTGGCGCCGTTTCCCTCGAACCAGTTGAACGACCTGCAACCGACCGATCACGACACATTTTTTCTGTCGTCGATCTGGATGTCGGGATACGGGCTGGCGGCCGACGATGCGGGCAACATTGTGTTCGTGACCGGCAACTCCGACGCGAACAGCTATGACGGGGTCACGAATATTCAAGAGAGCGTGGTTAAGGTCAACTCGACGCTGACGACGGTGGTGGATTTGTTCACGCCAGACAACCAGGTGTCGCTTGACCAGGGCGATGTGGATTTTGGATCGGGAGGCGTGCTGGTGCTGCCCGACCAGCCGGGGTCGATCCCGCACATGGCGGCAGCGGCGGGGAAAGACGGGAACCTGTACTTCATGAACGAAGACAATCTGGGCGGCTACTCGCCGAACCAGAACAACGTGCTGGGAACGTATTCGATCGGTGGGTGCTGGTGCGGACAGTCCTACTATCAGGCGGCGGATGGGACGGGCCGGGTGGTGGCGAGCGGGGGCACGCAGGTGCGGCTGTACCAGGTGCAAACTTCTCCGAAGGCCGCTCTGAATCTGCTGGAGATATCCGGGTACATCAACGGAGGACAAGACCCAGGATTCTTTACGGCGATCTCGTCGAATGGAACGAGCAACCCGGTCATCTGGGCGGTGTCACGTCCGAAAGGCTCGGGCAAGAACCCGCTGTTTCTGTATGCCTTCGACCCGAACGCAAAGAACAACAAGATGAAGCAGCTTTTCTCTTTGAGGGCCGGCTCCTGGCCGAATCTGGGCGGGAACTCCAACCTCGCCCCGGTGGTGGCGAACGGCGAGGTATTCGTGGCAAGCTACAAGACGCTGGAGATCTTCGGTTTGGCGGGCGGAAACGCGAAAGCGAAGAAGCACTGAAACGCCTCCTTAGCGACGCGGACGGGCCGGGTGAATCCCTTCACCTGGCCTTTTGTTCGTCCATTCCGGATGTGTAAAGATTTGCGTCTTGACACCTGGGCCGCGAGTGGGGGAAACTCGCTTCCCCTACTCAGTTAGGTTTCTCCTCGGTTACTGTGGCGGACGATCATCGACCCGATGAGAGGCTTTTGGTAGGGAAAATCTCTCTGGAGGGACACGACATGAATAAGAAACTCCCCTTGATTTGCGTTGTTCTGGGGTGTCTTTTGATCGCGGCGAACGTGGCTGCGCAAACGGGCGACGTCACTATCAAATGTTCCGATGTCAAAGCTAAGGGAACCACGGAGGTCGATAGCTACGCCGTCAACAATGCTGGAGTGATTGCCGGCGACTACCTGGACTCGTTGGGGGCGCAGCATGGGATGATCCTGGTCAAGAAAACGCTGACCAGTTTCGATGCCCCAAACGGCGGCACGACGATTGCGGCCTATGGCATCAACAACAACAACACCGTGGTGGGATGGTACGTGGATACGAACGGTGTGGACCAGGGCTTCACCTATGCCAACGGCACGTTCACCTCGATCTTCTATCCGAAAGCGACGGGAACAGAGGCCAACGGGATCAACGATAACGGCTGGGTAGTGGGATCGTACACCGACACGAATGGAAACACGAACGGCTTCTATTGGGATACGAAGAAGTATCACAAACTCGACGTCAAGGGAGCGACTTCGACCACGGTGTGGGCGATCAACAACTCGGGCGTAATGACGGTCTACACGACGGACCCGTCGTCGGGCCTGCCGATCGATGGCTATACGTATAGCAAGAAGAAGTTCACGGTAATGGATCCGCCGAACGCAGCCAACACGGCGATTCACGGTATCAACAGCAACGGGGATCTGGATTTCACGATCTTCGATGCGAGCAGCAACCGGCATGGTGTGTTGTACCAGGCGGCCACCGCAACCTACACGCAGTTCGACGATCCGAAGGGCGCGAACACGACGCGCGCCGATGGGATCAACGATTCGGACACGATGGTGGGGCGGTATTCGCCATCCTCGGGAACGCCGCCGAACGTTGGCTTTGAGTGCACGGCGAAATAGATTCGTTTTGACGGAGCCGATTCGTTTTTGACCTCAAGGGTCGGGTTTATGGCCCTTGAGGTTATTTTTTGATTTCGCTCCCTTCCAGACCAAGCGCCGCCGCGACGGTCTTCATCGCCTGAATGCAGAAGGCGATGTGCTCTTCCAGCTCAATCCCAAGATCGGCAGCGCCGTTGATGATGTCGTCGCGATTCACACTACGGGCGAACGCTTTATCCTTCATTTTTTTTCGCACGGACTTGGCTTCGACTTCGGCGAGCGATTTGCCGGGCTTGACGAGGGCGCAGGCGATGATGAATCCGGCTAGTTCATCGCAGGCGAACAGTGTTTTCTCCATGGCAGTGAGGCGGGGCACACCCGTGTATTCGGCGTGCGACAGGATGGCGCGACGGACCTCCTCGGAGTAGCCGCGTGCGGCGAGAATCTCATTGCCGCGGTAGGGATGATCCTCGAGGCTGGGATATTTTTCGTAATCGAAATCGTGGAGAAGGCCGACGATGCCCCAAAGTTGCTCGTCGGCGCCGGTCTTGCGAGCGTAGGCGCGCATGCAAGCCTCGACGGCAAGCGCATGTTTCCGAAGGCTTTCCGATAGGGTGAACTCAGTTAGTAAACACCAGGCGGGGTCGGTGCGATTCATGGTTTTATACCTGTTTTCTCCTGCATTTCGCCGTTTATTTACGGCTTTACTGGATAAACGCCGGGTTTCGCCGTCGTTTTTCCTTGACATCCACAGGCTGTATCCAGCAGATTACGCTTGAGTTGGCTTTGAGAGTAGCCCCTGCTCTGGCACTCCCAAAACCTGATGGCCACAAATCTAGCTCCTGTTGATTCACGGGAAGTCGTCCGTTGCGATCACTGTCTACTGGTGCAATTCCGAACCAGCAATAGCTTATGCCGGCGTTGTCATCTGTCATTAGATGAGGACGAGGCGGCGCTTGCCGCCATGACGGCGGAACCGGAAGCACCTCGGGTCAATCACAATTCAAATGGACGCGGGCATTTGCACCTGGCGCAATCGATTCGTGCGCTGCGTCTGCGGAACGGCATGAGCCAGCGCCAATTGGCTCTGCGCATGTCGGTGCCACGGACTTACGTCTCTAAGATTGAAAATGAGAAGGCGACGCCGACGTTGTCTTCTCTGGAGCGTTTGGCGCGGGCGCTGGAAGTCAGCGTTCCAAGCCTGCTTTCGGGCGGCGAGCGCAGCCGGCAGGAAGAAGTGCGCGAATTGATGGAAGATCAATTTGTGGCAGAGGTATTGCCGTACATCTCGCAGTTGAATGGAATGCAGATGTCGAGCATTCTGGCGCAGGTGCGGGACTTGACGGTGCGTCCGCGGCGGACGGCATGATGCGGCGAGCATCGACGCGACGGGCACCGATGCGACAATCCGATTGAAGTGCAGCGCGCGGTCGATGAGGGTTTTCGGCTGCGCTGCTGGGTTCACGATTTTTATCCGGGCGCACACCAACTGAGCAAGCCGGAGTTCGCAATGACTCCGGCTTTTTTGTTTGGCCGGCGAGAAGCTCGGGTTTGTTGCCGCGGCAGGGGTCGTAAGTGCAGAGATTTGCACAATGACATACCTGTCCGCCATCGCTGCGCAATTGTTTGCACGTTTGCCATCAAATGTTCCTAAAACAGGACGCTTTCCGCTTGACCCGCCCTGCGGGACAAGCTAACCTTCGGCCCACTGCCTGATTGTGGGGGAGTTGTTGGGCGAGAGTACCCGCTGGGCTGGAGAGGTGGTCATGAAGATTTCTCAGATCTGTGTCGTCGCACTCCTGGTGGTTTTGGCATCGACGTTGGCGTTCGGAGATCCGATCGGCGATCCGAAGGTGATTGTCAAAGGAGCGAATGGAGATGTTCCTCTCGGCAAGTGCCCGCAGTGCGTTGGTGTCGGCTTCAACTTCAGCTTCACGATTCCGGCTGGTGGATCGGGCAGTTTGTATTTCACCAACGAGAGCGGAAAAAATTGGAGTTCGCTGAAGCTGATCGAAACGGGCGTCCCGGCGGCGGATGTAAGTTGCCACTCGCCGTTGTTTGCGAGCTGCAAAACTGAGACGCTGAAAAACGGCTCAGTAGAGATTCTTCTCTCGAACGCCGGCGGCGGCCAAAACTGGAAAGATCATGGAATTTTGAATGGCCAGAATTTTGCGATTCAGTTCTCCTGCGTCGGCAAGAGCTGCTGGCCGGGCGGACTGAAGGTGAGCGGAACGGGATCGTCGGGGATGGGAACGATTCCGGAGCCGGCGACGCTGGGCCTGATGGCCACTGGATTAGGCGCACTTTTCTCGCGCCGGAAGCGGTGGTTGAAAAAGTTCGCCGCTTAGCGGTTTTTCTTCGAGTATTCGTTCACCAGTTGCGTGAACTGCGGCAGGGTCTGGAGCTTCTGAAGTTCGGGATCGTTCCAGGCCTCCTGCGCCGAGTAACCCTTCTGTAGCGCAAGGCGCAAGGACTTCAATGCGTCTTCGCGATTTCCGATCAGCGCCTTCACCTGAACTTCCGAATACAACAAGGGCAAGTCGTCGGGGCGGATGGCGCGCGCTTGACTGGTGTACTGGAGCGCGTTGGTGGCGTCGCCCTTCTTGGCGTAGAGCAGGCCGAGATCGCCCATGATGGATGCTGACCGCGGATTGACCTGAAGCTCCTGGAAAGCGAGAGAAATGGCTTTGCCATAGGCGGTGGCGGCCTGATCGGAATGTCCCGACCAGCGATAGGAGTCGCCAAGATTGCCGAGCAGCACCTCGTCATTCGGCGTCATCTCGACCGCCTTTTCATACATCTTTGTCGCCTGGTCGTAATTCTTCAGGAAGAAATATGCCGTGCCGATATTGGAGTAGGTGTCGGCATCGGGTGAGAGGGCCAGGGCTTTTTGAAACTGAGGAATCGACTCGCTCCACTTGCCATCGCGCAGATAGAGCGAACCCAAGTCCAGGAAGCCGATGGAATTGTCGGGCGCGATTTCGGTGACCTTTTGAAATTCAGGAAGCGCTTTGGCGGAGTCGCCGAGGTCGAGATAGGCCTTGCCGAGAGCGATGTGGTTCGCCCAATTGTAAGTGTTGGCGGCAACCGCTTTCTGGTAGGCCGCGATGGCATCGCCGCTTTGCCCGATGCGGCTGTAGGCGTCGCCCAGATTGCGGTAAGCTTCATCGGAATTGGGAGCCAGTTCGAGCGCTTTTTTGAGTTCGGCGATGGCCTCGGTGTTCTTGCCGGTGAAGGAGTAAACACTGCCCAGCGACAAATGAACTTCGGGCAGGTTGCTGGAGAGGCGTTGGGCTTGTTGCGCGGCGAGGGTGGCTTTCTGCGCCCAGATGCTCTCCTTAGTTTCTGAAAACATGTGCAGGCTGGAATCGGCTAAACCGGTGTAGGCGAGCGCAAAATTCGGGTCTTTGTCGATGGCTTGTTCGAACATGCCAACGGCCTGCTTGTAGGCGTCCTGGCTATGGCCGTTGCGCAGCGTGTTGCGGCCTTGCAAGTAAAGGTCATAGGCCTTCACGTTCTCGGTGGGATGGGAGCCGACGCGGGCCTGCTCTTCGTTGGTGGGCTTGAGCGCGAGAGCGGCGCTCACGTTGCCATAGATCTGATCTTCAAGCGCGAGAACATCGCCGGCAGCGCCGGAGAATTCCTGGCTCCAGACGCGTCTTCCGGTCGTGGCATCGTCGAGGCTCATGGTGACGCGCAGTTGATCGCTGTTGCCCTGGACTATTCCCTGAAGCAGCAGGTTCACGCCCAACTTGTTGGCGAGTTTGGCTAACGGCAGATCCTTGCCCGCCTCCTGATCGACGGCAGTGGCGGAGGCGACGTGGACTTCCTGCAACTGAAAGAGCCTGGCGGCCAGCGATTCCTGAATGCCATCGGCAACGTAGCCCAAAGTTTTTTCGTCGCCAACGCGCTTCAGGGGGAGAATCGCGACATATTTGCCCTGCTTCAGAGACGGGATGCCTTGCGCGATCTGCATCGAAGTGGTCTCGGAGCGGTTGACGAGTTCGCGTCCTGAGAAAATTGCGAGCACGATGACGAGCGCAGCCCCGGCGATCCACATCCAACTCTGCCCCGGAAGATCGAGGTTCAACCGGGACCGGCGCACGATGGGATGCGGAATCATCTTGGAAAGCGCCTGTGCCGTGATGGCAGGATTGGCTTCCCATGTGGTCAGTTGCTGGAGCAGTTCGACGACGGAGTGATAGCGATTATCGGGTTCGCGCTCAAGGCAACGGCTGACGATCGCACTGAGAGGTTTTGGGACCGAGGCATCGACGTCGGAGGCCGAACGCGCTTCCTCGCGCGTGCGCTTCATCAGGCTGGCGATGGCGGTATCAGCCTCGTACGGCGCTTTTCCCGTGAGCAGTTCGTAGAAGATGAGGCCGACGCTGAAAATGTCGGAGCGCTGATCGAGCGTCGTTCCGAGAGCCTGCTCGGGCGACATGTACTCGATGGTGCCAACAATGGCGCCGGTCTGCGTCATGCCCGATTCGCCGAGCGAGCGCGCCAGACCAAAGTCCATCACCACGACGCGGCCGTTTTTCTCGCGCATGATGTTTTGCGGCTTTAGATCGCGGTGAATCACGCCTTCGGAATGGGCAGCGTCGAGAGCGCGGCACACCTGCTCGATGACGGCGATGGTTTCTTTCGGCGAAAATTTACCCTCGCGGCGAAGCAGCGTGCGCAGGTCGTCGCCATCGACGTATTCCATGCTGATAAAGCGAATGCCGTCGGCCTCGCCGAGGTCGAAAATGCGCACCACGTTTTTGTGCGTGATATTGCGGGCGAGAATCAGTTCTTGTTTGAAGCGCTGGAGGATGGAAGCGTCGGTGGCGAGTTCGGGGCGGATTACTTTGAGCGCGATGAGGCGGTCGAGTTCGCGATCGCGGGCCTTGTAGACGGCGCCCATGCCGCCCTGGCCGAGGATGCCCAGAATTTCGTAGCGTCCCCCGAAGACGACGCCGGGATGCAGAGCCTGAAAAACCGAGATGCTGGAAATGCTGGCCGGCGGGCCCTCGCGGATGTAGGGCATGGCGGGAGTGGCGCCGGGAATGGGCGTGCCATGTGGAAGCGTGGGAGCGTCGGACGGAACATCGGAGTTGCCGGTGGAAGGGGGATCGAATTTCGGCCACTTGGAACTAGGCGGAGGAGTTTGCGCGGCGGCGGCCGTCCAGTCTCGGGGCAAACGAGTGTTGTGCAAAGTGGGGCTATCGGAGCCGTCGCCCTTATGATCGCGCTCGTCCATTGCGTTGCCAGGAAACCGGGAGCCGGCGTGGGAGTGCGTCCCAACGCCAAAGGCAAAACTCTGCCTCGGGTTGCCGATGGGGATTCGAGAACCCAGCACTCCTAAGAATAGTAGTGAGTATACCCCGGAAAGCGTTACAGAAAAATAGTTTCCTGGATGCAACGTGGGTGGAGGGACGCCGTCTTACTCGGACGCTTTTTCGCAGGCAGTTGCCGTAATCCAAGGGACAAAATTTGCCAATACGTTGCCCCATGTCGCGGGCACGACCTGATCGTCCTGGCTGGGCGAGTAGACCCAAATGAACATGGTCTGGCCGGGCTGATCGACTTTTTCGGGAAGAATGTAGCCGGTGCTCTGCGCGGCGATGGCGAGCGTTCGCGAACTCAGTTCGCTTAACGAACTCATGAAGACGCGGGTGGCATCGGGACGTCCCAGGCACTCCGAATAGGGCGACTTTTGCGGGTCGAAGAGAGCAAAACGCACGAGCAGGCGCGATTGATCCGCCTGCGCCCAAAAGGCTTTGAAGTTCGCGTTGTACTCCGGAGGAACGTTATTCAAAACGTCCCAAAGCCTGAACTCCGTGATGGGCTTTTGGTTTACCACCTTTCCATGATCGAACTTCCAAAGCAAGACTTTGGGGGATTTGTCGCTGAGATTGGGGACGAGATATTCGGGCACACGCGCCGCCAGCGGGGAACCGCCGTTCGGGACGGAGAAGCCCTGCCCGAGAAAGCGCTGATCGATGCTCATGCGATCCCAGAGCGCGGACTTGACGTTCTCATTGGCCAGGAGGGTCTGACCCGCCATCAGTTCATTGGCGACGCCGGGGGGACGCGACTCGCTCATCACAGACCCCAGATGGCTCGCCAAACAAGTATCCAATGGCTTTTCCGCGGCTTCCTTGTGCTCCATCGCTTTTTCTTTCTCAGCCGTGGTTTTCGCAGTGCTGACTTCTTCTTTGACGACTTTGTCGACCTTGAGCCGGTCCGAAGTGCAATCCGTGGAAGCTTTTTCGAGGTCGGTTTGCCATTTGAGCCACTTCTCGGTCAGTTGGGTGTTGAGCTGGGCGGCGCGGCGGGGAAGCTCCAGGAACACGAGAAAGAACACCAGGCCCGCGCTGATTAGCCAAGGCAGAGCGGCCCAGAACGCATACCCCTTTTGCGGACGCAACGCGTGCCGCAGCTTGGGAAAGAAGCGCATGACCAGGGCGATAACGACGGCTAAGCCTGTGACCCGGAAAGTGACCTTTTCGCTGGCGTTAAAAGCTAACAAGACTAACTGGACCAGAACCGGCAGACCGGCGATGGCGCGGCAGGTTTCGAGGAACTCGAGATACCAGCGATGGGCAGTGCGCGGGCGGATGCGCCGCAAACGGCGCGGGGCTGGCGGTGGCGAATCGATTGGTGGTGGCGCAGCACCCATAGTTTTTCTAAAGAGGAAGGCCTTTCGGAGGCGCACATATTACCACGCAATCATGGTTGGTCAAGAGGAAAATTGGCGATGGATGGGATTGGCGAAATTCGTCCCGTTTCGAGCTAAACGGACTTAGGTCGCAGTTATGCGAACGTCATTGCCAAGCCGACTGCAATCCAACCGGTCGGTAACGGCGTTTCGTCGCGACTGCGCTATCGTGATTAAATGGCGTTTAGGCGTTCCGCGCAAACCCCACGCGCGGCATCCAACAAATTTCGACAGCGCGGCCCTGGACTGTAGCGCAGATCTCTCCTTTTGGCTGCGGGCTTTGTTTGCGGGCATTGGCTGCGGACAGGTCGAGACGATTACTCAGAGCACAGGCGGAGGCGACTTGGATTTTCAACTGAATGAAGAGCAACTGCACCTCAAGAAAAACGTACGTGAATTTGCCACGCGCGAAATCGCGCCCAAGGTGATGGAGTGGGATGAAGCGGCGGAGTTTCCGCTGGCCACAATCAAGGAGCTGGGCAAACTCGGGCTGATGGGCACGATCTTTCCCGCGGAATATGGCGGAGCCGGCATGGGCTACGTGGAGTACGTCGGCGCGATTGAAGAACTTTCGCGCGTGGATGGCTCGGTCGGGATTATCGTCGCCGCGCACACGTCGCTCTGCACGAACCATATTTTTCTGGCGGGCAACGAGGCGCAGAAGAAGAAATATGTGTCGAAACTTGCGACTGGCGAGTTCATCGGCGCGTGGGGATTGACCGAGCCCTCGGCTGGATCGGACGCGGGCAGCGCGCGCATGACGGCGACGCGCGCCCGGGGCGGATGGGTTCTGAACGGCACAAAAACATTCATCACCAATGGCCGCTATGCCGATGTGGTGGTGGTGCTGGCGGTGACGGACCGCGCGGCGCACACGCACGGCCTCTCGGCCTTTATCGTGGAGAAGGATGCGACAGGTTTTCGCGCCGGGAAGAAAGAGAACAAACTCGGTCTGCGGGCGAGCGACACTTCGGAGTTGATTTTTGAAGACTGCTTCGTGCCCGCGGAAAATCTGCTCGGCGGCGAAGGCAATGGATTTATCGATGCGATGCGCGTGCTGGATGGGGGGCGCATTTCGATCGCCGCGCTTTCGCTCGGCATGGCCGAGGGCGCATACGATGCGGCGCTTAAATATTCGAAGCAGCGCGAGCAATTTGGCAAGCCGATCAGCGAATTTCAGGCCATTCAGTGGAAGCTGGCCGACATGGCGACGGAAATCGAAGCCGCGAAGATGCTGACGCTGCGCGCCGCCTCGATGAAAGACGCGGGCATGAAGACCACGCTGGAATCGTCGATGGCCAAGCTATACGCGAGCGAAGTGGCCGTGCGGTGCGCCAATGAAGGTGTGCAGATTCACGGCGGCTACGGATTTATTAAAGATTATCCGGCGGAGAAGTTTTATCGCGACGTGAAGTTGTGCACGATCGGCGAAGGGACAAGCGAGATCCAACGGCTGGTGATTGCGCGGCAGTTGCTGAAGGATTAAGGGGTTCGGCCGGGCTACAAGCGTTTCGCGGGAATCGAGCGCGGATGAACGGCTTCTATGTCGCTATAACGAGCAAAGTCCTTGTCATTAAATGTCAGGATCTGGCGGACCTCTTGTACTCGCATCGCGGCAACGAGTCGCGCGTCGTGAACCTGCACGCCCGAGACGTTGTAGCTGACCAGCAGCCTCCGCCATTCTTGATGAACAGCCGCGGTATCGGGAAGCAACTGTAACTTGTCCTCGAAGAACTTCGCCCGCCGGTCGGCCTCCTGAGGAGAAAGCCCGTATCCATTGCGATGGAGTGGACGAGTACATGTGTTCCAGAATTCGGCGACGTTCTGGGACGTGTAGCAGAGCGCCGCTCCTTGCCGAAGGACGGCATCAAGTGCCGACACGACGAGCGGATAGTCGCGATCATCCGGCTTGACCCAGCGAAGCAGAACGTTGCTGTCAACCAGGTATGGCGCGCCTGGCATCTAGGTGCGGTCCTTATAGAAGCTTTCGCGAGTGAAGGCTTCAGTTGGCAAGTCCGGCAGCTTTTCGGAACCCTCTGCCAGCGCATCCAGCATCGTATGAAACTCATCGACAGACAGGTTTCCCCGGGGCGCAGAGCGGGAGGCCAGGGCCTCATGTAAAAGGCGCTCAGCCACTTTTTCGAGCGGGACACCCTGGGCCTGAGCGACGGCGACAAGTCGCGCCTCAGCCTCGGGATCGAGTTCGACGTGGATCGTCATTGTGGCTTGCCTCCGTCACAAGCTTACCTTTGTTCTGAATCGACTTCCACCGCTTTTCATAGCATGTTGGTTGTCTGGCACGTTGTCCAGCCCGCCGAACGGCTAGGGGCGCCTCCCTATGCGAACTGGTCACGGCAATTCAATTTGGTAAATTGAGCCGAGGAGCATTCGCGATGATTACCGGTACGCATGTCATTGTCTACAGCAAAGATGCCGAGGCTGACCGCAACTTCTTTCGCGACGTGCTGAAATTTTCAGCCGTCGACGCCGGGCACGGCTGGTTGATTTTTGCCCTTCCGCCGGGCGAGGCCGCGTTTCATCCCTCCGAGAAGAACGACGTGCACGAGCTGTACTTTATGTGTGACGACCTGAAGGCGACGATGGAATCGCTGAAGTCGAACAAGGTGAAGTGCAGTGCGGTGCACGAGGAGCGCTGGGGCAGCCTGACGCATCTCACGCTGCCCGGTGGCGGGAAGATTGGGTTGTACCAGCCGAAGCATCCGACGGCGATCGGGCGGTAACAGCAGTGTTCCTGGAAATTGATCGCTGGCGAGGGCCAGAGTTTGGGCCGAGGTTGTTACACTAGTGTGTTTGACCTCTGCCAGCACACCATCCCTTGTTGACCGCCTGCGCTCCGGCGATGCGCGGGCGCTGGCTCGCGCCATTTCTATTGTGGAGAACCGGCGGCCGGAAGCGGTTGCGCTGCTCAAGACTCTCTTTCCGAGCACCGGCCACGCCCGCGTGCTCGGTTTGACGGGCGCGCCCGGAGCGGGGAAGAGCACGCTGGTCGATCAGATCGCCAAGCACTATCGCAAAGAAAATCAGACGGTCGGCATTATCGCGGTCGATCCGACGAGCCCCTACACGGGCGGCGCGATTCTGGGCGACCGGATTCGCATGCAGGACCATTACTCCGACCCCGGGATTTTCATTCGTAGCATGGCCACGCGTGGCTCGCTGGGCGGGCTGGCGCGCACGACCGCCGACGTGGCTACGGTGCTCGATGCCTCAGGCCGCGACCTGATCATGATCGAGACGGTCGGCGTCGGCCAGGATGAGGTTGACATCGTGCGGCTTGCCGATGTGACCATCGTGATTCTTGTGCCCGGCATGGGCGACGATGTGCAGACGATCAAGGCGGGCATCATGGAGATCGCGGACATTTTCGTGATCAATAAGAGCGACCGCGAAGGCGCCGAGCGCGTGGAACGCGAGATTCGCTCGATGCAGTCGCTGGACATTCGCAAAGATGGCTGGACGCCGCCGATTGTGAAGACCGTAGCGAGCGACGGGACGGGAACGAAGGAACTGGCCGCAGCGATTGGGAACTACGAGGCGTACCTGAAGAACGAGAATCTGCTGGTGCAGAAAAATGTAGAGAACTGGCGGGAGCGGCTGATTGAGATGCTGCGCGACGCGATGCTGGAGAAAGCGCGCGCGCGGATTACGGACGGCGCGTTGGACCGGTATGCAGTGGAGATTGCCGAACACAAGCGCGACCCGTATTCGCTGGTGGAAGAGATTGTGAGCGGGACGGCGAAGTAAATTGCAAATTCCTCGCTTGTTCCCGCCTTCGGCTGCGGACGGTTCGGAATGACAAGTCGTATGGGGGTCTTCATGGGATTTCAAATCGATCATCTGGGCATCGCGGTAAAGTCGCTGGCGGCGGCGAAATCGATCTATGAAACGTTGGGCTTGTCGATTTCGCCGGAGGAGACCGTCGCGCAAGAAAAAGTCCGGCTGGTGATGGTGCCCGTTGGCGAGAGCCGGCTGGAATTGCTGGAGGCGACGGCGGACGATTCGGCAATTGCTAGGTTTATTGCCAAGCGCGGAGAGGGCTTGCACCACGTTTGCATGCGTGTTCCGGATCTTGCGGCGGCGGTTGCCCGGCTGAAACGGGATGGCGTGCGCCTCGTCTCGGAGGAAATCAAGACCGGGGCGGGCGGACACCGATACGTTTTTGTGCATCCGCAGAGCGCGGGCGGCGTTCTGCTGGAGTTGGTGGACGGCGCGCATTTGTAATTTGCGATTTGCAATTTGTAATTGGTAATTTGGCAACCGCGGGCGATTGAGTAGCCACGCTTCAAATCACCAATTACAAATTACAAATTGTAAATATCGCAAATGTCTCAGCTCTTATTAGCGCTCGATACCTCCGGCAAACATGGCAGCGTGGCGCTGGCGCGCGTTGCGGGAGAAGCCGAAGTCACCGTGGTGGAAGCCGCGGCGCTGGCGGGGGGTACGTTCTCGGCGGAACTCGTGCCGCAGATTGCCGGTCTGCTTGCCAGGCATGGATTTAAGCCATCCGACTTATGCGGCTTTGCTGTAGTCTCCGGACCGGGCTCGTTTACCGGGTTGCGCGTGGGGCTGGCCGCAATCAAGGCGCTGGCGGAAGTGCTGCAAGAGCCGATTGCCGCTATTTCGCTGCTCGAAGCGGTCGCATGGTCTGCCGGAGGTCACTGCCGCGTTCTCGCCGCGCGGGACGCAGGTCGCAGCGAGGTGTATGTCGGCGATTATGAGGTGGTGGATTTTCCGCACATGCACAGCGAACGTCTGCTGACGCGCGAGGAATTTCTTGCCGAAGCGAGGGATGCCGCAGTGAGTGCCGAGGCGAGCAGGAAAGCGGGACGCGTAGTTACGCCCGATGCTGCGCTGGCGGATTTGCTGCATTCGGCGGGCGTTCCGTGCGAACTGGTTGCCTATCCGACGAGTGAGGTCATTGCGCGCCTCGGTTGGCACCATATTCAGGCGGGCCGGACGGTCGGCGCCGAAGAACTGGAGGCGAACTACATCCGCCGCTCCGACGCCGAAATTTTCTCGCCGCCGCGGCATTGAGCCGTCATGTCCGCGGGGGATGCCAATTCGCAGCGAGGCGCCGAGGCGGCGATCTCAATTCGCGCGGCTAATCTGAATGACCTGCCGGCAATTCTTGCCTTGGAGAAAACTGCGCCGGGTGCGGCGCATTGGAGCGCCAGTCACTACAAAAGCCGCGTTGAGAGCCAGCCAAACGCCGCATGCTTCCAGGTCGCGGAGCGCGTGGGCGGCGAAGGCGCAATCCAGATTTGCGGTTTTCTCTGCGCGCGCATTGTTGCCGGTGAATGGGAAATTGAGAATGTTGTCGTCGCGCAAAAATTGCGTCGGCACGGGGTGGGCGCGCAACTAATGCGATCGCTGATCGAGCGATGGGAAGACTCGGCGGGGACGGCTCTGATGCTGGAAGCCCGCGAATCGAACGCTGCGGCGCGGGCGCTGTATGAGCAGCATGGAATGCGTGAAGTTGGCCGCCGCCGCGATTATTACCGCGCCCCCGTCGAGGACGCAATTCTTTACATATTGCGGCGGGCGGAGTGATGTTCCCTAACCGGCTCAGAGCGGCCCTCATGGGGCAAAATCGTCTGCCAGTGCGGCTTTTGGCCGCACGGCGGAAAACAGCTGCGGCAGGATTGTCCGTCTGCAAAATGCCGCGCCGGCCACAAGCGAGCCGCATTTTCATCGACTTACCGGCACCAGTGCTTGCGCCTCCCGGTTCGGTGGGCATATTGCACACATTCCAGTGCATCTTCTCGTGCTTGGTTGTCCAGTCCACTCCGGCGCGCCAGGCATGCCCCGAATTCCCGATTGAAACCCGCATTCGCCTGTGCTACTTTTTAACCGCGCAGTAATAATTCAGGAGGTCTGTCAAGGATGCTCACTCCGAGAGACCATCTCCTGGCCAGTCATGAAGAATTCCAGCGGCTGGCACAGGAGCACTCGCAATACTCTCAAAGGCTGGAATCCCTCACCCAAAAGCGTTACCTCACCGACGATGAAAAATTAGAGGAAGTGCGGCTGAAGAAATTAAAGCTGCGCCTGAAAGACCAGATGCTCGACATGGAGCGCCAAGTGGCGCGCCAGTCGGCCTAGTTCATCGGCGACCCAGCGGGGATCAACGTTCGATCCTGTCCTCTCACGACCGAGGCGAAGTATGCGTTTCAGCAAGGCGCAAGTAAGCGCCTTTTTTTATTGCAGTTATGTAAAAATCTGATTCAGACCCATCGACGGTCGGGAGTTGTCAAAGGTGTCAGAGGCTCACGCGAATCCGCCACTGCGAACGCTTCACTCCGATTCATCGTTAAACGCGGCGAAGCTGAGCAAACTGGAGCGGCAGCAAACCGACGCGCTCCTGCGGTCCCTGGCGCCGGGTCAACGAGATGCGCTCAAAACAAGGCCGGATGGCACTATACTCGACGGGCATCACCGGATTTACATTCTTCGGAAGCGAGGCGTGAATGTGGATGCGCTTCCGCGGGAGATCATGGCAAAGGATTAGTTGAGCTATGTCGACGAAGCTGTATTGGGCCGAGGGGCCTTGGCCCGGAAAACTAGCTCTGGCGGCACGCCCGCGTGGCGGCGATTGGCTGGAGGATGAAATGGCCGCCTGGCGACGCGCCGGCGTCGATACAGTTCTCTCATTGCTCACGCCCGAGGAGGAACGAGAACTTGACCTCAAAAGCGAAAGTCGCGAGGCCAAACAAAAAGGAATGAAGTTCGTCTCTCTGCCCATCCCGGATCGCGAAGTACCACCCGCCGAGTCTGAATTGCGGAAGATCATAGAAAAACTCGATGCCGATCTATCAGCGGGGAAAAATGTCGTGATTCACTGCCGCCAGGGAATCGGGCGCAGCGGCCTGATCGCCGCATGTCTGCTCGTCACCAAAGGTCTCAGTTCCGGCGCAGCCGTAGAAACGCTGACCGCAGCTCGCGGCGCGGAAATTCCCGAGACGCCCGCGCAACGCCGCTGGATCGACCACTACGCGGCGACTTTGACGGGTGCCAAGTGATCCCCCATTTGATGGCCGCGATCTCATCGCGCTCGCATTGAATCCGCATGCGGCTGCGGTAAAGGCGAGACAGGATCGCGAATTGTGAGGAGCGGACAACCGGCGATCGACGAAGGCAGCCGCCTGACACCATATAATGAGGTCGAGCAAAATTCATGGTGCGTGACGGTTATTTCTATGGCGTAGGCAGTGCGGTCGCAGCGGGCTTGATCCTCTGGCTCGCGTGGTGGCCGTATGCTATTCCGGTGCTGCTGCTGGGAGCCTTCTGCCTCTGGTTCTTTCGCGATCCGGAGCGGCAAATTCCCAACCAGCCCGGCGCCATTGTTTCTCCGGGAGACGGCAAGGTGACCGATGTTTCCGTCATAAACTACGGTGGCGCGCCCCGTACTCGCATCAGCATCTTTCTTAACGTCTTTAACGTTCACGTTAATCGCGCTCCCATCGCGGGCGTGATCCGCGAGGTGCGCTACCAGCGCGGCAAATTCCTAAACGCCATGGGCGCCGCCTCCGCCGATGAAAACGAACAGAACATCGTGACCGTGGCAGGCGAGGGGCGCACGGTAGTGTTCAAGCAGATCGCGGGGCTGATTGCGCGCCGAATTGTCTTCGACATGAAAGTCGGTGACACCGTTGCCCGCGGCCAGCGCGTGGGCCTGATCAAGTTCGGCTCGCGCGTGGATGTTTTCTTCGATGCCGACGCCGCGATCCAGGTGAAACCCGGCGATCATGTAAAAGGCGGAGCCACCGTGCTTGCCCTGCTGCCTGTGCGGCAGCCCGGCAACTCTGTATCCGCCGCCGAGCAGGAGGTCTCATGGAAGAGATAACTCCGCGCCGCCGCGACACGGACCGTCCCCGTGGACGCATGCGAAAAGGCATGTACATTCTGCCCTCGCTGTTCACGACTGCCAATATCGCCGCGGGCTTCTTCGCCATTATCGAGACGGTCCGCGGCAGTGTGGCGGAGCCCCGGCATCTCGATTACGCGGCTATGGCTATCGGTTTTGCCGTGTTCTTTGACGGACTCGATGGCCGCATCGCGCGGCTTACCCACACGGAGAGCGATTTCGGAAAAGAGCTCGACTCGCTCGCCGACGTCGTCACCTTCGGCGTTGCGCCCGCCCTGCTCGCGTGGATGTGGGGTTTTCATCTGCTGCCCTCCACGATGCCCGCCGAGCTTCACCTGAAAGTTATTCAGTTGGGCACGATCGCTTGCTTTGCTTTCCTCATCGCGGGAGCCAGCCGTCTGGCGCGGTTCAACATTACGACCAACCCGCAACCCTCCAATCCCGGCCGCCCGGGCAAGAAATATTTTGTCGGCATGCCCATTCCCGCCGGCGCCGGCGTGATCGCGGCGGTCGTGCACTTTCTCGGGGGCGAGCCGCTCGTTTCCTGGCGCACATCGGTAAGCTGGTTGCTGATGGTGATTGTCGTCGGCTACCTCATGGTCAGCACCTGGCGCTTTTATAGTTTTAAAGACATCGACTTTCGCTCGCGCCGGCCCTTTCGTCTGATCGTAATTCTGGCCGTCATCGGTGCATCGATCTGGTTCTTCTCCGGTCCCGCGCTCTTTCTGATTGCGATCTTCTATATGGCTTCCGGCATCCTCTGGCGCCTGCAATGGATCTTCCGCCGCAAAGCGCCGCCTGCACCGCCGCCTCCCCGGGAGGCATCTCTTACACCATGACTCCTATTTCCAAGTCTGCTATTTCGCACGCCGACCTGCGGGGCACGAACCTTTTCCGCGTGGCCATTGTTGGCGCGGCGTCGCTGATGGGAAAAGAAATCGCCGAAATTGTGCGCGACCGGAATTTTCCTGCCGCCGATATTCGCCTGCTCGACGACGACGAATCGCTTGGCCGACTGGAGGCAGTCGGCGACGAAATGACTTTCATCCAGAGCATTCGCCCCGAACAGTTCGAGAACGTCGATTTCACTTTTTTCGCCGCCGATCCGCGCGCGACGCGCGCTAAGTGGGAGGTGGCACGCGATCTCGGAAATACCATCATCGATTCGACGGGAGCGCTGGAGGATGAGGCCGGAGCAACGGTGCGCTCACCCTGGATCGAGCGCCAGACGGGCCAATTGGTTCCACCGCAGTTGCAGCCAGGGCCGGTGATCGTGGCGCATCCCGCGGCTACCGTGCTGGCGTTGATTGCTCTGCGGATGGGAAAAATTGCCAGCATCGAACGCCAGATCGCAACCGTTTTTGAGCCCGCATCGCAATACGGCCAGAAGGGCATGGACGAACTGCATGAGCAAACCGTGAACCTGCTCTCATTCCAGGAATTGCCCAAAAAAGTGTTTGACGCGCAGGTCGCCTTCAACATGTTGGCGCGCTATGGAAAAGATTCCCACCATTCGCTCGGCGCGGCCACGAGCCGCATTCTCAATCATTACTCTCTGCTCGCTCCGGGCGCGCCGATGCCTTCCTTGCAACTCGTGCAGGCCCCCGTTTTCCACGGCTACACATTTTCGGTCTACATGGAGATGGAAAAAGCGGTTCCGGTTGAAGAATTTTCGCAGGCCCTGGCGGGAGAGCACGTTGAGATTACCGGCGCGGACGAGACGCCGAGCAACGTAAGCGCCGCCGGGCAGGAAAATATTCTGATTGCGCTTACTGGCGACGCTCAGCGCAAGAATGGCGTCTGGTTGTGGGTCGCGATTGACAATCTGCGTATCGCCGCGCTCACGGCGGTCGAGTGCGCCGAGAGCTTGACTGCCTCACGTCCGCGAGGCCAGATTCAATGAGACGGAGGCGCGCGTCAAAGTCGGCAACGGCGCTGGCCGTCATTGTTATTATCGTTGCCGCTGCCAGCGCCTGCGGCTATCACACAGTGGGCCACGCTGGCGCATTGCCGCCTGACATACACACCATCGCCATCCCCGCGTTTGTCAGCCACAGCCAGACATTTCGGATGGAGCAACTTCTGACGGATGCGGTGATCCGCGAATTCGACACGCGCACGCAATTCAAAGTAGTGCACGATGCGCGCGACGACTCCGATGCCGTGCTGCGGGGAACCATCTTATCGGCGACGGCCGCGCCCCTGGCCTACGACGCGCAGACTGGGCGCGCAGTGAGCGCGCTGATCACGGTCAGCGTGACGGTGACTCTGACGGACAGCAAGGGCAAAATTATTTTTCAGAATCCTTCCTATTTGTTTCACGATCAGTATGAAATTTCCGGGGATCTTCCGCGTTTTTTTGAGGAGGATTCGCCGGCGGTGAATCGCCTTTCCAACGATTTCGCGCGTACTCTGGTCGCCAATATACTGGAGGCCTACTGACGTTGGAGAATCAGTGATGCGCGCCTTCAGCCAAGCCGACCGCTTTCTCTCCGAACTGGAGTCGCGCAAGTTGCGGCCCGCCTACGTGCTGGTGGGCGACGAGGCATTTTTCCGCAAGCGCTGCCGCGATGCCATTCTCGAGCACATGGTCGCGCCCGACTCGCGCGACTTCAGCGTCTTCGAGTTCGACTTGAGTGAAACTTCGCTGAGCGAAGTGTTGGATCGCGCCCGCACGCCGTCGTTGATGGCGCCGTTTCAGGTTTTCTTCGTGCGCGGCGTGAAGGCGCTGTTTGGGCGCGGCTCGAACGACGAGAAAATTTCGGCGATCGAGCAGTACTGCAAGAATCCCAATCCCGACGCGCTGCTCGTCTTTGTCGCCGATCACATCAGCATCCCCGCCGATGTGCGCCGCATGGAGATGACCGACAAAGAGCGCTATCAGAAGATCCGCGAAGATCTCGGCCCGTTCTGCGGCATTGTCGAACTGTCGCGCGTGGAAGAGGGCGAGGCTGTGCGCTGGATCGGCGAGTACTGCGCGACGCGCGGCGTGAAGATCGACGCCGATGGCGCGCGCGAACTGGTCGATGCGCTCGGCGGCGACATGATGATGGTCTCGAACGAACTGGAGAAACTGATTCTCTACGTCGGCGAGAAGAAGCGAATCACGCTGGGCGATGTGGAGACCATGGTGCTCGCGGCCAAGCAACGATCGCTGTATGAGTTGACCGATGCGATTTCGTCGAAAGATCGTGTGCGCGCCCTTGGAGTTCTCGATGCGCTGCTTTCAACCGGTGACGGCGAAGAGGCGGCAATCGGCCATCTTTACATGCTGGCCAAGACTTTTCGGCAGATGCTGGTGATTCTGGAGCGCAATGTCCGCGACCAGCGCATGCTTTGGGCCGCGCTGTGGCAGGGCTTTCGCGTGCCGCCGTTTGCGGCCGATGACATTATCCGTCAGGCGCGCCGCTACAAATCGAAGCGCGAGTTGACGCGCGCCATTCGTCTGGTCGCGAAAGCCGACCTGGCGCTGCGTTCGAATCCTCCCGGCAAGCGGCTCATTCTGGAAAAACTTGTGCTCGACCTCGCCGGCGAGCCGAAGCTCGAAGCCGCGGGCGGATGGATGCAGGAAGAGTTGCCGGTCTGATTCGCCAATCTCCCTAATGAAAATCGTGCGATGGCGTGGTCGCGGCGCTGATGGAGAGCGGCTGAATGCTGCGCGCCTTGAGATGCACGATGTTGTCCTGATTCTGAACGATGCCGGAAACAATCACGAAGCGCTCATTCAAAACTACCATTCGATTCTCGTCATAAAAATCGGGACTGATAATCACGCGCGAGGTTCCGGTTTCATCTTCGAGGGTCATGAAGATGAGACCTTTGGCGGTGCCGGGGCGCTGGCGCGTGATGACGCATCCGGCAGTGGTGGCCGGTTTGCCGTGCGGAAGAGTGCGCAGTTCGAGCGCAGACTTAACGCCCCGCTCGCGCAGAACTTCCCGGCGGTACGCCATCGGGTGATGGCCGGTGGTAAGGCCGGTGCCGTGATAATCGGCGACTAATCTCTCTTCCACATTCATGGGCCGCAGCGGCGATGCCTCGTCGAACTCGACAATTCCTTCCAGCAGCGGGCCGGATCGTCGTACCGCTTTTTCCAGTTGCCAGAGAGCATCGCGGCGATGCAGCTTCGATTCGCCGGAGAGATGATTCAGCGCGCCAATGCTGGCGAGGATCGCGAGATTCTGGCGGCTGAGTTGAGGAACGCGGTGAGCAAGATCTTCGACGGAAGCAAAGGGCTGGAACGCGCGCTGGGAAACCAGCGCATCGGCCGCGCCCTGCTGCAAGCCGCGCACATAGCGGAGCCCGAGGCGAAGCGAGAGATGCGATTCGGCAGTGCCGGCTTGCGCAGGCGCTTCGTCCCGCCGAGGACATGGCGATGATTCAAGGATGCAGTTCCACTCCGAGCAGGTCGCATCCACCGGCTTCACGCGCAGGCCGTGGCGTTGCGCATCTTTCACCACCGTGGCCGGATGATAAAAGCCCATCGGCCAATTGTTGAGCAGCGCGGCGGTGAAGGCCGCCAAATACCGCACCTTCAAAAAAGCGCTGGCATAGGCGATGAGCGCAAAGCTGGCGGCGTGCGATTCGGGAAATCCGTAGAGCGCGAACGAGCTGATGAATTTTACGATCTGATCTTGCGTTTGCGGCGGAATGCCGCTGGCCGTCATGCCGGCGCGAAGTTTGGCTTCGATTTCAATCATGCGCTGTTTCGATCGCTTGCTGCCCAGCGCCCGGCGCAACTCTTCGGCCTCGCCTCCGCTGAAGTTCGCGCAAATCATCGCGAGCTTTAAGAGTTGCTCCTGAAACAGCGGCACGCCCAGTGTCCGCTTCAAAACCGGAATGAGCGATTCATGCGGGTATGTGACCGGCTCTTTGCCCTGGCGCCGCTTTAAATACGGGCTCGTCATTTCACCGGTGATGGGGCCGGGGCGAATGAGCGCGACCTGCGTGACCAGGTCATAAAATTTTGTGGGATTGTTGCGCGGAAGCGAGGCCATCTGCGCGCAGCTTTCGATTTGAAACATGCCGATGGTGTCGGCCTTGCGGATGGTGTCATACACGTCGGGGCAATCCTGCGGCAGATGCGCGAGGTCGACCTCTTCTCCATAATGATCCTGAATCAGGCCGATGCTGTCTTTTAAAACGGCCATCATGCCGAGGCCGAGCAGGTCCACTTTGATCAGACCGAGGTCGGCGCAATCGTCTTTATCCCACTGCACGACGACGCGGCCGGGCATGGTGGCGGGCTCGAGCGGGACGACGGAATCGAGTTGTCCCTGGCAAATGACCATGCCGCCCGAATGCTGGCTGAGATGCCGCGGCAAATCCTGCACGCGCTGGCAGAGATCGAGGTAGACGGCAATTTGCGGATGAGTGAAGTCGAGGCCGGTGCTGGTGAAATGCCGCTCCATCGTGTCGTTCGGATCGCGCCACTCAAAGCGGCCGACCACGGCCGACAAACGCGAGAGCGTGTCTTCATCAAAGCCAAGCACTTTGCCCATTTCGCGCGCGGCCGAGCGTCCACGATAAGTGCAGACGTTCGCGGTCATGGCGGCGCCGCGCTGGCCGTAGCGCTCGTACACATATTGAATTACTTTTTCGCGCTCATCGCCGCTGGGCAGATCGAGATCGATATCGGGCCACTCGCCGCGCTCTTCGGACAAAAAACGCTCGAAGAGCAAATCCATGCCGATGGGATCGACGGCCGTGATACCGAGCGAATAGCAAACCGCGCTATTGGCGGCCGATCCGCGCCCTTGAACCAGAATGCCATTGCGCTCGCAGAAGCAGACCAGATCCCACACGATGAGAAAATAGCCGGAGAGCTTGAGTTTTTCGATGAGCGCCAGTTCTTTCTCAAGCTGCGCGCGCACGCGCGCGCTCACCGGACGATAACGGCAGCGCGCGCCTTCCCATGTGCGCTTGTGCAGAAAAGAATCCATGGTTTCGCCAGCGGGCACGGGATAGCGCGGAAATTCGTAGCCCAGTTTCTCCAGCGTGAATTCGAGACGCGACGACAATTCGACGGTGTTGGCGATGGCTTCGGGCAGGTCGGAAAAAAGTTGGGCCATTTCATTCGCGCTGCGGAGATGGCGTTGCGAGTTGCGAGCCAGCAGGCGTCCGGCGGTGTCGAGGCGGCGTTTGTGCCGGATGCAGGCGAAGGTGTCGGCAATCTGCCGCTCGGCGGGCGTGGCATAGCAGACGCCGTTGGTGGCGAGCAGCGGGAGGTGAAGTTCGCGCGCGAGGGCGATTGCCGCCTGGTTGCGCGCCTCCTGAAAACGGTCGCCATGGCGCTGCAATTCGACGTACAAATTCTCGAGGCCAAAGATGGAGACAAGCTGCGCCAGCAATTCCCGCCCGCCGGCGATTCCATCTTTTACCAGCGCGTGCGCCAGCGGACCATTTTCATCTCCCGTGAGGCAGATCAAGCCCGTAGCATGCGCGTGCAATTCCGCGAGGCTGGCCGTGGCAACTGTTTTTTTCGGAGTGCGCAGTTTCGCGGTGGTGATCATGCGGCAGAGATTTTGATAGCCAACGCGAGTCGCGGCGAGCAGCGGATAATTTCCGTCTTCGGTTATGCAGACTTCCGCTCCCACGTGGGCTTTGATTTTGCGTGGCTGCGCCGCTATGTGAAAGCGCGCCGCGCCATAAACGCCATGCCGGTCGAGCAGCGCCATCGCCGTCATGCCACGTTCCGCGCCTGCGGCAATCAGAGACTCGGGCAGGGAAGCGCCTTCGAGAAAACTGAAAGCGGAGCGGGCATGGAGTTCGACGTAGGGCATGGAAGATGAAACCGCAGAGAGCGCTGAGGGCGCAGAGAGTTCATTTTGTAATTTTGTAATCGGGTAATTGTGTAATTTGAGGAACAATGGATTTCAAATTACACAATTACTCGATTACCCAATTGCCGAATCAGAACTCATAAAAATCCGCGTCGTTTATCATTAGTCAAACACTCCTTCCACAAACCACTGCTGCCGTATCGGATCCCGAAAAATGCGGTAAAAGCCAAGCCCGGCGGGCGTTTTCAAAGCCACGTCCCATTCCTCGCGCGTCCACGCGGACTCGCTCCACCAGTTGCCCGAGGTCGACCACGGCCCCGAGGCGGCGAGCACGCGGCGATGCCGATGCCAGAGCCGTACAAAATGCGGCTTCTCGCCATCGAGTTCCACGGACGTTTCAAGAACCGGGCGAAACATGCGCAGCGCGACGACGCGCGTGAACTCCGTTGATTTTCGGGAAGAGTAGAGATCCTTCGACTCCTCAGGTTGATTCGCTTCGCGAATCAGCCTGCTCCGCTCAGGATGACATTGCCGTTCTTCCTCGCGATGACATTGCCGTTCTTCATTCTGATCGCTGGAAAAATTGTGCACCGTAAAACTTCCCGGCTGGTGCGTATCGACCAAACTCGGTGAGCCCACGCACGCGATGCCATTCGGGTCGGCGCTGCCGACAACGCCGCGAATCCGCTCCAGCGTGATTTCAAGTTTTTCCGCCTCGGGCGAGGGCGGCGCAAAAAGATTTCCCTGTGCAACGCGCGGCCTGACTGGAACAACTTCGAGCAGCAATCGGCGAATGGGCGCCGATAAGGTGGTGTTCTCTAACTGGAGCCGAAGCAGTCCGAAGAGCAGGTTTTTATCTTGCGTGGGCACGGGCAGTTTCCACTCGTGCCGATACTGTTCGTCTTCTTTGTTACCACTCCGAATTTGCCGCACTTCCAGGCCGATGGTCAGCCGTAGTTCCTGAGCCGCCAGCGCGGCCGCGAGCAGTTTTGCGCAAAGTTCATGAAGCAGGCGATGGAGAACAAAGAAGAGCGACTCGAGCGTTTCGACGGGATCGTCAAACTCGAAGGCCGCGATGAACTCTGCGTCTGGCGTCGTCGTCAACAGCGGGCGGTTGACGTTGCCGCGCGCGAACTTTTGCAGATACAAACCTTCATGGCCCAGCCGCTCGACGATGGCCACCGTGGGCAACGCGGCCAGCGCGCGAAAAGTTAGAATCCCCCAACCTTTGAGTATTTCCAGCATTTCAGGCGAAATCGGCAGCGCGTCAACCGGCAAAGAGGCCAACCGCTGCGCCTCCTCGCCCGCGGGAATGACGATGGCCGGAGAAAAGTGCTGGGCAGAAAATCCGCGCGCGGCAAGAAACGCCGTGTCCGGATTTGCGGCAATCGCAACGCGAAGATCAAATCCGATCTCCGCCGCTTGCGTGGTTATGGCGCGGGCTGCGTTTTGCCAAAAATCCTCCTGCGATGAAAACTTTGTTTGCGGAGGTTGATTTCGCGGCGTCTGTGCGCGCGAATTGTTTTCGCATAAACCGTTTTGCCGCAATGCCAGCAGCTTCTCGGTTCCGGCAAGATCCAAAATAACCGCGCCCGGGCAGGTCGATTCCACCCGCGGAGAAAATTTTCCCGCAAAATTCACCAGCGCCGTTTGCGCCGAGTCTTCGTCCGCGAGCGAGCGCGGGCGCAGCCGCACGCCGCCATAGGTTTCCACTTGCAGCTTGGTCATTCCAATTTGAATGCCGGCGCGCCGGGCGGGAACATTGGTGGCGAAGACGCGCGGCAGGTTGGCAGGCCCGTCAAGAATGGCGAGAGGAGATTGCCGCAGCGTCGCCCTCGCCTCGGCCGGTTCGGGCAACAAAGCGGCTTGCACCGGAAAATCGGGAATATAAAAACAGGCGAACATCGTCGCTACCGTGCATCAGGCCCATTGCGTGTGGAGAGAAAAGCCCGTCCTTTGCGCGTAATTTTGCGAATATTTTTCGAAACATTTTTCGGAAGCAGCGGGCTTCTTCTCGCGGCTGCGTACCACTTCCACGTTGAGATTAAGATGCGTGAGCAGATTTCCGGTGAAGGGCGCGGTGCAGTCGATCATTCCCGCCCGTGAAAGCCGGGCAGCCTGCAAGCCCTCGCCAGGCGGGGCCGTTCCCACGCGCAAAACCAGTCCGGCACAACTGGTGGCGTGGGGCTCCTCGGCAACAAAAACCAGCGCCGCGGAATATTTTTCGATGACTCGGCTAAAGCGGAACCACGTGCTCAACGGAACCTTGCGTACCACTCGCTCGGAAATCTCGCTCAGGTTCACGGCCAGCAGCCCAAAGCCGCCGCTCTGCAATAAAATGTCGGCCACTTTGAAGGCCTGCTCCAATGGCGGCAGCTTGACCCGGGTTTTTCCGCATCTCACCCAAAGCAGCCGCGGCAAATGAATTCCGGCCGCTGCGCCGGAGGTGGGATCGAACGAGTCTCCGGCATCGACGAGTGCGCAATAACGATCGTGGGTCGCCTGCGCGAGCAGGGAAGTGAGCAGCGAAGTCTTCCCCGAAGACGCCAAATTGCTGCCGGAAATTTCCGTCAGCGCATGGAGCGGAACGCCCTGCACGGCCTCGTCAATTTGCGCGATCCCGGTGGGAATGCAGCCGCGTTCGGGCCGCCGGTACACGGTAAAAGCCGAGGGCAGTTTCTGTTCAATGCGGGATCGTAAGAGGGCGTTTTGCGACAGCATGATATTCGCCTTTTATTCGCCTGTAACGGTACAATAGACCTTCGGCAAAAGCATGTCAATGCTTGAGTCCCGGCATTGTGGCTAAGGTGTTGATTCATCTCGAAATATTTTTGCGTTTAAAAATTGGCGTAAGATATTGGGCGTAGGGGCAGGTAGGATAACCAACCCTACGTGGGCGTTTCGCGTCTCTGTAAATGATCTGCCCGTGACTCCACGCAGCCTGCTGCAACAAACTCCGTACCAGGCCCCGCGTAGGATGCCGGCAGGAGGATCCAATGTTCAGAATTTTCTCCCCCAAAAATTTGATGTTTGCATTGCTGGTAATGTGCATGGCGATGGCAATCGCGACGCCATCGATCGCTCAAATACGCATCTCGGTTGGCTTCGGCCCGCCTCCGCTTCCGGTGTACGAGCAGCCCCTATGCCCGGGCGACGGCTACTTGTGGACGCCCGGCTATTGGGCCTGGGACGGGGATTTCGACGACTACTACTGGGTGCCCGGCACCTGGGTGCTGGCGCCGGAAATCGGTTTTCTCTGGACTCCACCTTATTGGGGTTGGGACAACGGCGCGTACCTTTTCTATGACGGCTATTGGGGGCCAACGATCGGATTCTATGGCGGGATCGATTATGGCTTCGGCTATTTTGGAACCGGCTTCTACGGCGGGCGCTGGGAAGGCGGACACTTCTTCTATAACCGGGGAGTGATGAACGTCAACGCCACAGAAATCCATAACGTCTACAACGAAAGAGTCGAGCACAACGTCTACAACCACGTCGCCTATAACGGCGGCCCGGGAGGAATTTCCGCCCGAGCCACGCCACAAGAGGAAGCGGCCGCCCATGAGCGCCATATTGGGCGAGTGGCCGCGCAAAATCAGCAAATCGACGCTGCGCGCGGCAACCCCGAGTTGCGCGCCTCCGCCAATCATGGCAAACCGCCGGTGGCGGCGACTCCAAGGGCAGGAGAGTTTAAGGGGAAAGGCGTGGTGACGGCCAAAGAGGCGGGCGGCGAGTATCATCCGCCGGCCAATCGCGGCGCGGCTGCGGGTGGGGAGCACGCGATGAGTGGCGGGCCTGTCCATCCCAAAGATCTTCCGCCGATTGAGCGCGTCCATCCCAACACTGGCAATGCCAAAGCCGACCAGAAATACCAGCAGCAGCAGGAAAAACTAGCCGCGAAACAGGAAAGCGAACGGCAGAAGCTGCAGCAGAAGCAAGACAAGGAGCATCAGCAGCTCGCAAAACAAAATGCCGACGCCAGCCGCAATCAGCAGGTGGAGCAGCGCCATCAGCAACAAACCCAGCAGATGCAGCAGCGGCATACCCAGCAGCAGCAGAACTTGCAGCAAAAGTACTCTCCTCCACCAGCGCGTGGCGGAGGCCGAAAATAGCGGCGCTTGCGCTTTAGCGGTGCGCATCGAAAGCGCAGTGAGTTGAAGCGGAGCCCGCTTTTGCTTCTCCCGTGAGAGGCGAAGCGGGCTTTTTTCGAGGCGATCCGGCGCATAAATCGCCGTTTGGCCCGCTTCCTCTTTCAAACTTCATCATTGGCGGTCTTTTTCCATCATTGACACGAGCTTTCCTCGCCGCATAGCATTTGCGGCATCATGCGACTTCATCCATTCAGCCTCCCCCGAAAAAGTTCTCAGCCCATAGCCCAGAGATTTGCAAAAGCAATTCTAGTTTTTTTCCTGGTGCTGGTTTTGCCATTTGCGGCAGCGGGCGCGCCGCCTACCCTGCCCGCAGCCGATCCGAATCGCTACCTCGACGACATCAAGGCGCTCACCACGCCTGCCATGGAAGGTCGCGGCGCCGGTACCAAAGGTCTGACGCGGGCTCAACACCTTATCGAAAAACGCTATAAGAGTCTCGGCCTTGAACCCGCCGGCGTCAACGGCACGTATCTTCAGCCTTTCACCGTCATCACCGGCGCGCAGCTGAAAAGGAAGAACGAGTTCGAAGTGCTGATCGGCGGCCAGAAGCGCATCTTGAAAAGTAAGCAGGATTTTGTGCCCTTCAGTTTTTCTACGTCCGGCTCGGCGCATGCGCCGCTGGTTTTCGCGGGGTACGGCGTGACGGCCGACGAGTTTCACTATGACGATTACGCGGGCCTCGATGTCAAGGACAAGATTGTTGTCGTGCTTCGCTACGAGCCGCCGTCATTTGCCGCGAAAGCTGGAAACCAGGGAATGACCCGGCATTCGCAACTGGTGACCAAGGCGATCAATGCCCGCAATCATGGCGCGAAGGCGCTCGTCCTGGTGAATGGAAAGCTGGGCAGCGGCGAGGAGGACTTGCTGACCCGCTTTGGCAGCGTGAGCGGGCCGGAAGATATCGGGATTATTTTCGCGCAGGTGAAAAATGCGGTGGCGGATGAGTGGTTGAAAGCGGCAGGGAAGTCGCTGGCCGGATTGCAGGATCAAATCGACGGGTCGTCGAAGCCCGCATCGTTCGAGCTCGGCCCCAACGAAAGCGCATCGCTCGCGGTCAACATCAAAACCACGCGGGCCACCGTAAACAATGTGCTCGCCTATCTTCCCGGCAAAACCGACGAATACGTGATCATCGGCGCGCATTACGATCACCTCGGGCGCGGCAACTTCGATTCGCTCGCGCCTTCGCAAATTGGCCAGATTCATCCCGGCGCCGATGACAATGGGTCGGGAACCGCCGGCGTTCTGGAAATGGCCCGCATGTTCGCGCCGCAAAAAGGGCAGTTGCGCCGCGGCATTTTATTTATGTCGTTTGCCGGCGAAGAACTCGGACTGCTCGGCTCCGCAGCCTGGGTGCGCGAGCCGACGCACCCGCTCGACAAAGCCGTCGCCATGCTCAACATGGATATGATCGGCCGCATCAAGGACGGGAAGGTCTATATCGGCGGGGTCGGCACGGGTTCCACATTGAAAGCCGCGGTCGAGCAGGCTGCGGCCAATTCCGGATTCAAGATCGAATACTCGCCCGGCGGATATTCCTCGAGCGACCACACTTCATTTGTCGCGAAGAAAATTCCGGTGCTGTTTTTCTTCTCGGGTCTGCATTCCGATTATCACAAGCCCTCTGACACGTGGGACAAAATCAATCCGCAGTCGGCGGCGCGGCTGGTCGACGTGGTGGCTGCAACCGGCGAAGAGTTGGCCGACGCCAGCGATCGTCCGGCATTTATCGTGGTTGCAGAAGAGCGCCCGGTGGGAGGCTCGGGCGGCGGCGGCTATGGCCCTTACTTCGGATCGATTCCGGATTTTGGGCAAGTCGAGAACGGAGTGAAATTCTCGGATGTAAAACCCGGTTCGCCCGCGGCCAAAGCTGGCCTGAAGGCGGGCGACATTTTAGTGCAGTTCGGCGGCAAGCCGATCAAGAATCTTTACGACTTCACCGACGCGCTGCGCGGCAGCAAAATCGGCGAGGTAGTGGAAGTAAAAGTATTGCGCGACGGCCAGCCCATGACCGTTTCCGTCAAGCTCGAACAGCGGAAATGACCCGGTGGGCAAGGATTCCCGCGTGGAGAAAGACAACCGGGCGATGACTATGCGGATCGCGCCTCCTTTGCCCTGTGCGCGCCTCACGCGGTAAACTGCCTGCTATGAATACCAGCAATCAGCCCAATGTGAAATTCGTTCAAACGCCCGACTATCGCGACGCCTACTCCAACAGCGTGCAGATCCGCGTCAACGTGTGGGATTTCTTCCTCGTCTTCGGAACCATGCAGCAGAGCACGGAATCGCAGGTGGAGTTGCATAATTTTCAGGGAATCTATTTGAGCCCGCAGCAAGCCAAGGCGCTGATGTCGCTCTTGCAGCAGAATGTGGCGAATTACGAAGCCGCATTCGGCGAAATTAAGCTCGATCCGCGCGCCCCCGGTGGACCCGTTCACTGATGCTTGCGCGGCCAGCGGCTGCGCGTTTCGATGTGAAAACACAATCTCAGCCGGCCGGTATGGGAGTGCCACAACAGTTTCTTCTGTTCGCGCTCTTTTTTGCCGGCCTCATGCTTCTGCACGCGCCGTTGCTGCGTCTTCCGTATTTCTGGGACGAAGCGGGCTACTACGTTCCGGCCGCGCGCGATCTTTATTTAACCGGATCCTTCATTCCGTACTCGACGCCGTCGAACGCGCACCCTCCACTGGTGCTGGCGTGGCTTGCCTTGGCCTGGCGTGTGTTCGGATTTTCTACGCTGGTGACGCGCACGGCCATGTTGACAGTCGCCGCTTTTTCTCTGCTCGGAATTTTTCGTCTGGCGCGCGCCGTCGCCAACCTGCAAGTCGCATGGGCAACCACGATCCTCGTGGCAATTTATCCCGTGTTCTTCACGCAGAGTTCGCTGGCGCAAGTCGATCTGCCCGCCGCCGGATTTACATTCTGGGCGCTCCTCGCCTACGTCGAGGATCAGCCATGCAAACAAGTGGCGTGGTTCTCGCTGGCCGTGTTGGCCAAGGAGACGGCGATTGTCGCGCCGGTAGCGCTGTTTGCCTGGCACGCAGTCGCGCCGCGGATCCGCTGGCTGCACGCCTTTGCTCCGCCGAACGAGCGGCGTACGCGCGCATTTCACCTGTTGCTGCCCGCCCTTCCGCTCGCCTGCTGGTTTGCTTACCACCACGCGAAGACAGGTTTCATCTTCGGCAACCGGGATTTCTTTCGCTACAACGTCGCCGAAACTCTCGATCCCCTGCGCCTTCCCTTCGCTTTGGGAATGCGCGTCTGGCAAGTCTGCGGATATCTCGGCTTGTACGTGCTGACGTGTGCTGGTCTGCTCGCGATGTTCCGCCCCTCGCGCAAAGATGATGGAGTAGCGCGCCCGCGAATCGCGCTGTGGCAACAGGGCGCGTTCGCCGCCGTGCTGCTCGCGTATCTGCTCTTCATGTCGGCGGTGGGCGGCGCTGTGCTCGCGCGCTATTTGCTACCTGTAATTCCGCTCGTGATTCTGGCCTGGGTGTCCACGCTTTGGCGCCGCATGCGCTATTGGAAGCTGATCGTCGCCCTGGTCGCAATCGCGTTCGTCGCCGCGCTTTTTACCAACCCGCCCTATGGATTTTCGCTTGAAGATAATCTCGCCTACCGCGATTACATCGTGCTGCACGCGCAAGCCAGCCGGTTCCTCGCCCTGCGCGCTCCCAACGCGCGCGTGCTCAGCGCCTGGCCGGCTTCGGACGAACTCTCGCGCCCATGGCTCGGTTACGTGGCGCGGCCGTTTCCCGTCGTGCGCCTTGAGGATTTCACCGCTTCGCAAATTGAGTTAGCTTCGCTGGCACGCTCGCATTTTGACGCGGCCCTCGTCTTCTCCACCAAGTACGAACCCGCGCATCCGTTGCTCGAAGATTGGCCCGCGTGGCAACGCATCAAAGAAAAATATTTCGGCTATCATCGCGACCTGTTGCCCGATGAAATCGCCCAACGCCTGGGCGGACAGATCGTGTACCACAAAGAAGAAAACGGCCAGTGGATCGCGGTGATCGTGTTCGGCGAAAAACAGTAGCGCCAGCCCCGCAGCCGGAATAGGCCTACTGCCGCAGTAAATGGCAGGAATGCGTTTTGATGACGACCCAAACATTCTTGCCGGAGCTCAGGCTGAGAGCTTCGCGCGCCGCTAGCGTGAGGTGCACTTCAAATTCCGCCCCGCTGCAGTTCACAAAAGCTGAAATCATCCCCGCCCGCGACTCCAGCTTCTGAATCGCTCCCGGCAAAATATTGCGCGCGCTGAGGCCGCGCGGGCTCTCGGTGGCCAGCATGATGTCGCCGGCGCGAATGCCAATGCGTACCTGACTGCCGGCTTCCGCGCGAATCATCGGCGTCTCCAGGTCCAAACTCGCCGTGCCAATGCGGCAAGTCATCGTTCCGCGATCTTCATGCCCCGCCAGCACCGTGGCGTCAAATATATTTTCAAAGCCGGCCAGTTGCGCCACCGTCTCCAGCCGCGGAGCATCAATCACGTCTCGCGGCTGGCCCTGCGCCACAATTTTTCCCGCCTCGAGGACAATCACTTCTTCTCCCAGCGCAAACACCTCTTCCACGCTATGCGTCACGAAAAGAATCGGAATCCGATATCTCTGATTCCAGCGCCGCAGGTCTTCGACAATCGATGATCTGGTGGGACGATCGAGCGCAGCCAGTGGCTCATCGAGCAGCAAGGCGCGCGGTTCGGTGACGAGCGTACGCGCCAGCGCAACCCGCTGCCGCTCTCCTCCCGAAATTTGCGCAGGCCGCCGCTCGCGCAGACGATCGATGCGAAACGCTTCCAGCATCTCGCGGCTGCGGGCGCGCCGTTCGGCCGCGCCAAACTGCCGCAGCCCGTATGCCACATTTTCTTCCGCGGTCAGGTGCGGGAAGAGTGCGAGATCCTGAAGCACATAGCCGATGTGCCGCTTCCACGCTGGCACGTTGCGTTTGCCGTCGGAGTCGTAGAGTTGTTCGCCGCCAAGCGCGATGCGTCCCTGGTCGGGATCGGTCAATCCGGCAATGCAATCGAGCACTGTGGTCTTGCCCGCGCCGGAGGCGCCAAACAGAATCGTGAATCCGGCCAGGGCACGGAAGTGAACATGCAAGTGAAACGTGCCCTCCGGATGCGGGAAGCGCTTGCGAATGCGCACTTCGAGTTCGGAAGAAGTTTGCGGCACAGCCAGTGCTGGCGCGGTCCTCACCTCCACGGGCCCACCATTCCGGCCCGCCGGTTTACGCCGTAGACGATCGCCAGCAGCACAAAAGAAATCACCAGCAGCACCAGCGCCGTCTGGTTCGCGCTGGCGTATTGCGCGTCCTGCACGCGGTCGTAGATATCGATGGAAACAGTGCGCGTGACGCCCGGGATATTTCCTCCCACCATCAGCACCACGCCGAATTCTCCCAGCGTGTGCGCAAAGCTGAGCGTAAATCCCGTGACCAGCCCGGCTGTCGAAAGCGGAATGACGACGCGACGAAAAGTCTGCACCGGAGATTGCCCGAGCGAAGCCGAGGCGCGCAGCAATCGGGGATCAACCGCGCCGAACGCAGCCGCGAACGGCTGCACCGCGAACGGCAAGCTGTAGAGTAGCGATCCAATCACCAGGCCCTCGAAGGTGAAGGCCAGGGTGTGGCCGGTAAGTGATTCCCACCAGCGGCCCAGCGGACTCCGCGAGCCGAGCGCCACCAGAACGTAAAACCCGAGCACGGTCGGCGGCAGCACGATGGGCAGCGCAACCGCCGCCTCCACCAGAAACTTCCAGCGCCAGCGCGACGACGCGATCCAATATGCGATGGGAATTCCAATCACCAGCAGCACTACGGAGACGAGGCTTGCGAGGCGCACGGTCAGCCAGAACGCCTCCCAGTTCATCTCAATGTTTCTCCGCGGGCAGGCTGAAGCCGTAATCGGCCAGCACCGCACCGGCGGCCGGGCCGCGCAGAAATTCCAGAAACTTGCGCGCCGCCTTTTGCTGCTTCGAGCGGGAAAGCACGACCGCAGCCTGATTCAGCGTGGGGTAGGAGTCGAGCGGCACCGTCCAATACCGGCCCTTCGATTTCATCGCCGGCTGCATCGCGTGCGATAACGCAAGCAGCCCGGCCTGCGCGTTGCCCGATTCGACAAACTGCGCCGCCTGCGAAATGTTTTCTCCAACTACCAGGCGGCTTGAGACGCGATCGTAAATTCCCTCGTGCTTCAATGCCGCCTCCGCCGCGCGGCCGTAGGGCGCGTGCTGGGGATTCGCAATCGAAATTTTCTTTACCGCCGGATCGAGCAAAGCCTGCATGCCAAGCTTCTGCACGTCAACCGGAACATCGTTCGGCACCCATAGCACCAATTGCCCAACCGCATAGCGGTACAGCGTATCCTGATCCGCCAGTCCGTCGGCGATCAACTGCTTCGGGTACTCTTCATCGGCCGAGAAGAAAACGTCAAACGGCGCGCCGTTGCGAATTTGCGTAGACAGATTTCCCGACGCCCCAAACGTGAGCGCCACGTTCTGCCCCGTTTGCGATTTATATTTCGCGACGATCTCCGGCAGCGCGGCGCTCAAGTCGGCCGCAGCCGCCACGGTGATTTCCTGAGCATAAGCGGCCGCGCACAACATCGCGACGAGCGCGAGTCTAAGAAACATACCTGCCCCGTTTCCCCTCATGCCAGTTTCGTCCTTGACAGCGGCAACTCGCGAACGCGCTTGCCCGTCGCGGCAAACACCGCATTGCACAATGCAGGCGCAACCGGCGGAACGCCGGGTTCCCCAACGCCGGCCGGCAGCGCATCGCTCTTCACAATCTGCACATCGATTTTTCGCGGCGCCCGGTTCATGCGCGTAATCTGATAACCGTCGAAGTTACTCTGATCGACAATTCCTTTCGTGGCCGTGATCTCGCTGAACAACGCGAGGCTCGTCCCAAACACTGCCGCGCCTTCAAACTGATTGCGCACATTATCCGGGCTCACCACCGTTCCCGCATCCACCGCGGTCCACACATTCGGAATGTGTACCTGCCCTTTTGCATCCACCTCAACTTCCACCACCGTCGCAACGTACGTTAGAAAGCTGCGATGGGCGGCAATTCCCATGCCGTGCCCCTTGCCCATCGCGCGCTTTCCCCAGCCCGAGTACTCCGCCGCCATTTCAACCACACGCCGCAGGCGCGCCGTATCCAGCGGATATTGCTTCGCGTCCTCCGCCTCGTCGCCCTTAAGATCGAGCTGAACAATCCTCGCCGGCCCAATCAAATCGAGCAGATACTCCACCGAATCCCGATGCGCATTTTTGGCCAGTTCGTCGGCAAACGAGTGGATCGCGAACGCATGATAGATGTTCGCCACGCTGCGCAACCATCCAATGCGCACATGGTAATCGGCGGGCCCATTTTCCGCGCGATGATTCGGAATATCGAAGGGCAGATTGTTCCATCCCAGGCCCATCTCGTCGTCGGCATAGCGCGCCGAGGCGTCAAACGTCGAGGCAATCGGCGGATACACGGTGCGTTGCAGCCACGCCGTGGGCATGCCGTTCGCGCCAATTGCCGCCTTCATGTACATCGCCGCGACGGAGTGGAAAAAGTCGCAGCGAATATCGTCCTCGCGCGTCCACACCACCTTCACGGGCCTCCCGACCTGCTTCGACAAAATCGCGGCCTCGGCCACCTGGTCGGGCTTCGACTTCCGCCCGAACCCGCCGCCGAGCAACGTAACGTGGCACGTTACATCTTCTTTCTTGATGCCAAGCACACTGGCAACCGTATTCTGCACTTCCTGCGGATTCTGCGTCGGCGCCCACGCCTGCACTTTGCCGTCGCGATATTCGGCGACCGCAACATTAGGCTCCATCGCGGCGTGCGCAAGGTGCGGCGTGTAGTACTCGGCCTCTATAATCTTGCCGCCCTTGGCAAATTCCGCATCCACATCGCCCACGTTGCGCGCCACCTTTCCGGGTTGCCGCGCCGTCGCTTCGAGTGTCTTGCGAAATTCGGCCGAGTTGTACGACGAATGCGGACTGTTGTCCCACTCGATCTTCAATCCTTTGCGTCCCTCAAACGCGGCCCACGTGCTATCCGCAATCACCGCGACTCCGCCCAGGGGCTGAAACAAATGCGGAGGCTTGAACGTCTCAATGGTCACCGTCTTCTGCACGCCTGCCACTCTGAGCGCAGCCTTGTCACTGTAAGACTTGACCTTCTGGCCCAGCACCGGCGGATGTTCGATCGACGCATACACCATTCCCGGCATCGTCGCATCCATGCCGAACACGGCCTTGCCCGTCACAATGTCCTGGAGATCGAACAGCGCGTTGCTCTCTTTGCCGATGTAGCGCCACTCTGCCGGCTTCTTCAAGACCAGCGCATCTTTGTTCGGCACCGGCAGCTTAGCCGCAGCCGTTGCCAATTCGCCATACCCCAGCTTGCGGCCGCTTGCACTGTGCACGACGAAGTGCGGTTCGGTCGCGCACTCCTTCGCGGGCACATTCCACTGCGCGGCGGCGGCGCCGATCAGCATCTCGCGTCCGGTCGCGCCCACTTGCCGCATCAACTCGAAGTTGCTGCGCACCGAATGCGATCCGTCCGTGTCTTGCTCGCCGTATTTCGGATCGCCGATTGCCTGCTCGATCTTCACCCGCGACCAATCCGCGTCCAGTTCGTCGGCAACCACGAGGGGCAGCGCCGTCCGGCTGCCACAGCCCATCTCCGACCGGTGCGCCACGATTGTCACTGTGCCATCCGGCGCAATCGACATCCACACGGTGGGATCCAACGCGGGGGCGGCTTCGCCTTCCGCGGCCCAGAGCGGCTCGGCGGCAAAGCGCGCGCTCAAGATAAAGACGCCGGAGGCAAGCGCTCCTTGCAAGAATCCGCGGCGGCTGACATTTTCTACGATGCTCATGCCAACTCCTTCGCGGCCAGATTTTTCGCGGCTTCGTGTATCGCCGCACGAATCCGCTGGTACGCCCCGCACCGGCACAAGTTCGCGGACATTACCATGTCAATGTCCTCGTCGCTCGGATTCTTGTTTTCCTTGAGCATTGCGATCGCTTGCATGATCTGCCCGGTCTGGCAATATCCGCATTGCGGCACACGAATTTCCATCCACGCCTTCTGCACCGGATGCATCGGCGCGATGCCTTCGATGGTCGTGATCTCGCTTCCGGCCACGTTCTTCATGGCGGTCGCGCACGATCGGATGGCCTCGCCATTCTGATGCACGGTGCATGCGCCGCACAGCGACACGCCACAGCCAAACTTAGTTCCCGTCAGCCCGGCCACGTCGCGCAGATACCACAGCAGCGGCATCTCCGGGTCGCCGTCAAATGTTCTCTCTTTTCCGTTTACCTTCAGGCGGATCATGCATCCTCCGGCGCAATTCTCCAGCGCGAAAGCCCTACCACCGCCGGGAATTGGATGTTCCATATCCTAGTCGCACCGCCAAAAATGTGGAAGAGCATGGAACCGAGAAAGGACACCTCGCGCAGAGATGCCGAGACACCGAGAAATTCAAGAATGGTTTTCTCCGTGTCTCTGTGCCTCCGTGGTGAATCCGCCGTTGGCCGCGTCATATAATCGTCTGTCATTGCAGGAGGAAAATTGGCCTACGACGATCTGCGCGACTGGATCAAAACTCTCGACCGCGCCGGAGAACTCAAGCGCATCCGCACCGAAGCCGATCCCATTCTCGAAATCACCGAGATCGCCGACCGCGTGTCCAAGAGCCGCGACCGGCAGGGAAGCGTCGGCGGCAAAGCGCTGCTCTTTGAAAACCTCAAAGGCTACGCCGGGCAGAGGCTTCTCATCAACCAGTTTGGCTCCGCCCGGCGCATGCGGCTCGCGCTGGGGGTCGACGCGCTCGACGAGGTCGCCGATCGCATTCGCGGCTTCCTCGACGTGAAATCCCCGCAGGGCTTCCTCGACAAGGTGAAGATGCTGCCCATGCTGGCCGAGATGGGGAAGTTCTTCCCGAAGACGGTGCCGAGCGGCCCGTGTAAAGAGGTCATCCGGCGCGACGACTTCTCGCTGCTGGATTTACCCATCCTGCAATGCTGGCCGAAAGACGCGGGCCGCTTCATCACGCTGCCTTGCGTGATCACCCGCGACCCGAAGACCGGCAAGCGCAACGTGGGCATGTATCGCATGCAAGTGTATGACGCGCGCACGACGGGAATGCACTGGCAGCGCCAGAAGGTTGCGGCCGAGCACTACCGCGAGCGGCTGCGGCAATCTGCCTCCAACGACGGCAGCGCCGAGGGTGCCCCACCCAAGCCTTCTTTTGGCTTGGGTGGGAACTCCGCCGCGGTCGACATCATGGCCCGCTCCTCCGGCGGCGCCAAACTCGCCGAAGGCGAGCGCCCGTCGGGCCGCATGGATGTTGCCGTCGCCATTGGCACCGAGCCTGCGCTCACGTTCTCCGCCATTGTTCCAGCGCCGCCCGACGTTGAGGAGTTCATCATCGCCGGCTTCCTGCGGCAGAAACCGGTTGAACTGGTGAAGTGCGAGACGGTCGACCTCGAAGTTCCCGCCGACGCGGAGATCATCCTCGAAGGCTACGTCAATCTCGACGAACTGCGCACCGAGGGGCCGTTTGGCGATCACACGGGCTTTTACTCGCTCGAAGACGAGTATCCTGTTTTCCACGTCACCTGCATCACGCACCGCAAGGACCCGATCTACGCGACCACTGTTGTAGGCAAACCGCCGCAAGAAGATGCCTGGATGGGCAAGGCGGTTGAGCGCATCTTCCTCCCGCTCATGAAGCTCACGATTCCCGAACTCGTCGACATCAACCTGCCCATTGAAGGCGTCTTCCACAACCTGATGATTATTTCCATCCGCAAGTCGTATCCCGGACAGGCGCGCAAGGTGATGAACGCGATCTGGTCGCTCGGCCAGGCGATGTTTACCAAGTGCATCATTGTGGTGGACGAGGACGTGAACGTTCACGACGTCGGTGAAGTCACGTTGCGCGTCTGCAACAATATCGACCCGGAGCGCGATATCCAATTCACGCTGGGACCAGTGGATTCGCTAGACCACGCAGCACGCTTAGCCAACTACGGCTCGAAGATGGGAATTGACGCTACGCGCAAGTGGTCAACCGAAGGATTCACCCGCCCCTGGCCCGACGAAATCACGATGGACGCAAAGACGCGGGCGCTGGTGGATGGTAAGTGGAAGGCGCTGGCGAGGGAGTTGGGGATGGAGTAAGAGTTGCTGATCCGATTGTGTAGCGCGGACACTCCTTTCCGCGCGGGGGCAGTCGCTCGGCTGTCCGGTCGAGCCAAGCTCGGAAGCAGCTTGTGCTGCCACCGTTGCATCAGTGTCTGCACCATATTGGCCGTATCTCTTTCGAACAGGCAGCGACTGTGCTTGTGCCCTCCGAGACTTCAGCTAGGCTTCGGCTGATAGCGTCTAAGTTAGTAGCAGCGTCCGACTGAAGGGAATGTTGGTCTAACTCCAAATCGTAGATCCTCGATTGAACTTTCTGTAGTGCGACAAAATTGACTAGGTTGCTCAGAAGTAAAGCGGCCAGCAGAAGGGGAGTCCAAGGAGCGCGAGTGAGCTTTAACCACATTTGTAACCTCCAATCAGCAAGAGATTAGCAAAATCTCTGATGTCCGATATAAAACTTTGGCCAGTTCTGCGCACACGCCCATTCGTCAAGGCGACTATACGGTAAAATAAGACATATGGAGCGAAAGTCAATTCCACGAGATAGGGCAAGATTAACAGGTGTAAGAAAGGCAGTGCGGATTGTCTGTCCAAAAGAAGGATGCGGTGCAGGAACGGCGGAAAAGCAGACGCGAGTCTCTCCGCAGTCCGTCCATATGACTGAAGATCATGTAGTCGAGGCGAGGCTTGATCCCAAAGGAAAACTTTTCAGGTGCAGGCATTGCGGTTGCGTTTGGGAAGCATTTCGAGATCAGTACGGCGACCGCCCGAGAAGAATCGTTGGTAAGTATGACGGCGTAACATACACACCGTATCGCGAGTCCTGCTGAATATTTCCAGTACGCTGCGGTGACCTTACGAATCAAACGGCCCACGCCGGGTCGTGCTATTCTGACCGCACTATGTCCACCGCAAAACAGCAAGTCGAGTCGCTGCTCCACAAGCTTCCTGAGAACTGCACCCTGGAGGACATTCAATACCATCTCTACGTACTCGACAAGGTACGGCAGGGTCTGGATGACGCGCGTCGGTACGGCACCGTCTCGCAGGAAGAAGCGGAAAAGCAATTGAGCAAATGGCTCACCGAGTAGTCTGGTCCACGAGAGCGCTCGCTGACGTTGATGCGATTGCCGCCTTTATCGCCGCGGATTCCTCCTAACTATGCTGGCACGGTTGTTAGAAAAATCCTTTCTTTAACTCAGACCCTCGCTGCGTTCCCGCTCGCTGGAAGAAAAGTACCGGAGTTTGACGACGAAAATTTCCGCGAGCTCTTCGCCTACAGTTACCGGGTTATCTATCGCGTGGATCAGGATGCAGTCACCGTCGTAGCTGTGATTCATGGCAAACGGATGCTGTAAGAGAGTGACAGCGCCCGCGATAGGCGGCCTATCCAGTTCCCGCGGCTTTAAGCCGCTGGGGTCACGCCGCCGAGTCCGATGGTTTCAGCCGCTGCGGCATTTCATCCGGACCATGCACGGTGCCCCAAGTGCGCCTCAATCGGCTAGGCGCTGACGGACGCGGAGTAGATATGGTATAGTAATTATATCTTTACTATACCGGTCGGGGGAGCCCCCGAGATCCTATGAGGTTCGAGTATGATCCCGAGAAGAGCGCCCAGAACGGGCGGAAGCACGGCATCGACTTTGAGGAAGCCCAATCGCTTTGGGCAGACTCGGCGCTGGTGGAGATTCCCGCCCGCACCGGTGATGAGCCCCGCTGGTTGCTGATCGGCAAGATCGATGACAAGCACTGGTCGGCGGTCGTAACGCGGAGAGGCGAAAGCATTCGGCTCATCTCCGTTAGGCGTTCGCGGCCTGAAGAGGTGACAATCTATGAAAGCGAAGACATTTGATCGCCAGTTCGATTCCGGCCAGAATGTCGCAGACCATCTGGATATGAGCAAAGCGCGCCGCTTGAACACAGATCCCAGACGCGTGAATGTGGATTTCCCCTCCTGGATGGTCGATTCCCTGGACCGCGAGGCTCGCCGCCTGGGAGTGACCCGACAGTCGCTCATCAAACTCTGGTTAGCCGACAGATTGGGCTCACCCGCGTCCGCCGGAAAACACTAAACGCCGGATTGATCGCTTGGCGTTTGGCAACCCCGGTGACGTTGGGCCTGTCGGAGAAGGTGTCAGCGAATTACGAATACATTATGGCCCCGGTTATCGTGTTTATTTCGTGAAGCGGCGCAGAACGTTGATCGTCCTGTTGTGTGGCGGTGATAAGAGCACACAAACCAAAGACATCAAGGCAGCAAGAGCGCTTGCGGCCAACCTGGAGAATTGAGCCTTGGCAAAAAAGAAAACAAAAACCTCTCCTTATGACTCTGCCGAATATCTGGACAGCGCTGAAGCCATCAACGCCTACATGGAAGACGCTCTGGAAACGGACGATCCAGCCTTTATTGCCAAGGCCCTTGGTACCATCGCCCGCGCCCGTGGCATGTCGCAGATCGCCAAGAAAGCCGGCCTATCCCGTGAAAGCCTCTATAAAGCTCTGAGCACAGAGGGCAACCCGGAATTTGGCACCGTCATCCGCGTGATGCACGCTCTAGGGCTGAAGTTTTCCATCACGGCGGCGAACGCGCGTTAAATCCCTCATAGTGTCAACTCGATCCTCGGCAACTTCCCGTTCTCCGGCAGAATGGTGCCTGAGGCCGATGACGAAAATCTGCGCGAGGTATTCGCCTACAGTTATCGCGTCATTTACCGAGTCGAAACGGACGCAGTCGTTGTGGTTGCCGTGATTCACGGTAAGCGGATAATTTAGGAACTTCGCGTACCACCGGCACGGCGATTGTGGGCAGTTTGGAGTCACCCGAACTGAGCCGGGTGACTCCGTTTTTCGGTCACTGATTGCCTTCGAAACTACTGGCGGACCGTCGTTGGTTCCGCCTTCACCGTGCGTATCGCCGAGCCACTTCGTGCGTCCGCCTTGAGGGTGGCTTGGATTGTCTTCACTTGCCGAGTGAGCCGGGCGATCTGCGCTTGCTGCGCGCTGATCTGTTCCCTTTGTTCGCGAATCAGCGCCTGCTGTTCCTTCGTAGCCTCGATGAGCAGCGCGGTGAGTCGTCCGTAATCGACGCTCTGGGCATCTTTGCCGTTCTTCTCCCAGGTAACAACCTCCGGCACGATGGCGCCAACTTCCTCGGCGATTACGCCGACCTCGTGCTGGCCATTCGCTTTCAGGTCGTAAGACACGCCGCGCAGCTGTTCGACTTTCCCGAGCGCGCCGTGCAGCGTTTGAATGTTGGTTTTCCAACGGCGTGAACTGAACGTAGCCCAACCATCGCTCACGGGCAGACCTGCGCCCTGCGCGATGGTCAAAATGTTGGACGGGGTGGCCGTGCCGATGCCCACCTTTACCGCGTATTTGCCGGTGCCCCCGAGGACGAGGGAGTTACTGGCACCGACCACGGCGTACGCACCGATGGCCGTGGCGTTGTTGAGGCCGTCGGCGCCAGCGTTGCACTCGTAACCGATGCATGTAAGGTCACTGCCTGTGGTGTTGTCCGCGAGTGAGTAATCGCCAACGGCAGTGTTGTAGTTGCCTGTGGTGTTCTGATAGAGCGCGTAAACGCCGGCGGCAGTGTCCCCGGCTCCTGTAGTGTTGTGATAGAGGGCGACCTCGCCAACTGCAGTGTTGTAATAGCCCGTGGTGTTGCTCAAGAGCGCACTGCCACCGGCGGCGGTGTTCCCGTCGCCCGAAGTGTTGTTGGTCAGCGCCCAGACTCCGTCGGCTACGTTGAAGATGCCAGAAGTGTTGGCGGCGAGTGCCTGGTAGCCGGTAGCGGTGTTGTGGTCGGCGCCGTTGGCGGCCAGCGCCTGGTAGCCAGTGGCGGTGTTGCCCGACCCCACCATCGCGGCATTGCCGGCAAAACCGAAATAGGCGCTCCCCCAGGAAACCGAACCGAAGGCAAAGGGCGTGCCTCCCATGTTGAAACTGGTGGCCGCGTTGATGGCGCCGTTCACGTCAAGCTTGGCGGATGGCGTTGTCGTGCCAATGCCAATGTTCGAGCCCGACTGATAGAGGGCGGAGTTGGCGACCGTGTTTAAGCCGGTCCAGATGGGCACATAGTTTGTAGTGCCGTAGGGAGCAGCAGTCTTGACGGTCTTGTAAGTGACGAGCGGGCCGGCCGCGTTGTCGGGCATCGCAGCGGCAGACGATGTGGTAGTGGCCGTTTCCTGGGCTACGGCGAACAACCCGATGGACAAGATAAGAAGAACTGTGCAAGCCGAATAAGTCTTCATGAGATTCATCCTTCCTGGTTTGGCAGAAATCCCCGCGCTATCTTGCATTGACCGAAGGTTAAGATCGGAATTCGATCACGGGCAGGAGCCACCCGGGTCAAACCGGGTGACTCCTTCTTTCTCGCGCGATTCATTGTCGAAAGACTGGCGAACTGTCGTTCTTTCGCCTTCACTACTTACTCTGGTTTGCCGAGTTAGAGTGCGATCCAATCGCTTGCCGCTCTGTCGCACCAAACAGTTCCGGATGCAGGTAATGTCCCCGCTCTTTCGGCTTCTTTTCTTCTTCCACCGGAATGCGATATGCGTTCGCGTAAGCGTCCTGGCGAATGCCGGTGACTTGCCAGGAAACTTTTACGTTGGGCTTGTCGGTGCGAATGGTGAACTGGTTGTTACTGATCTCCGAGGCCACAATAGCCTGAGCGAACTGGCCGATTACCGTGAGCTGATACCGGAAATCCCGGTTGAGCGCCTCAAACCAATCCGGCAGGCTGACCGCGGCCACGCCAGTGTCGTCGGTGACGACATTGCCGTTGTAGATGTTCATCATGTCCGGCGATTCGACAAAAGAGTGATAGAGATATTTGTTCGCTGGATCGAGCGGATGGTCGATCTTGAATGAACCACCTCCCTTGGTAAGGTTCTTGACATAGACATTGCCTTCAACGTCCAGCAGATAGTTCATATTGGGGGTAGTGGTGCCGATACCTACCGTGGTGTTGGCGGTTGCGCCGTTTACTCCGTTAATGCTGCCCAGCACCAGGGCATTATTCTCACCGACGACAGCTAACGCTCCGACCGCAGTTGCATTGGTGAGGCCGTCGGCGGAAACATCGCATTCGTAACCAATGCAGGTAAGTGAGCTGCCCGTTTTGTTGTGGGGAAATGCACTTGCTCCAACGGCCGTGTTGTTGCTGCCGGTTTGGCTGTAATACAGGGCAGAAATACCGACGCCAGTGTTAGCGCCGCCCGTTTGGTTGGATAGTAGCGCCTGAACACCAATCCCCGTGTTTGCGTTGCCGAGGGTGTTGTCTTGGAGCGCGCGCTGGCCGAGGGCGGTGTTTACGCTGCCATTGCCATTCTGGTCGCCCGTGTTGTTCACCAGCGCATAAGTGCCGGTGGCGGTATTGCCGACCCCCAAGGTGTTCCCGGCAAGCGCGAAGTAGCCACTGGCGGTGTTTTGGGCGCCTGAGGTGTTGCTCGAAAGCGCGTTGTCACCGGTGGCCGTGTTGTAGTAGCCCGCGCCATTGGAGAGAAGCGCGGCGGAGCCGATGCCGGTGTTACCCTGGCCCGTGGTCGTGGTGTTCCCGGCAAAGCCGAGAAACGCATTTTGGGTAAGATAAGAGCCCGAGGCGAACAGGTAGCTGCCAATCTGATAGCTGCTGGCCGATACCATTCCGGTCGTGCTGAGGAACCCGTTCACCTCCTGACTGCCACTGAACGTGTTGGCCCCCAGCGAAGCGAAAGGCGAACAAGAGAACGGCAGAGCGGTCAACGCGTCGCCCAATGGACATTCATTTGCCGCGAGGCCGAGGGTGACGTTGCCGCTGGTGCCGCCGCCGGTGAGGCCAGATCCCGCCGTTACGCCCGTGATGGTCCCAGATCCGGGGAACTGCTGGCCGGAAGCGAAGTTCACCAGGCCGGTGAAGTTGCCCGTCCCGTGCACATCCAGGGTGTATAGCGGAGAGGTCGTGCCAATGCCGACGCTGGTATTGGCAGTCGCGCCGTTCACGCCATTGATACTGCCCAGTACCAGCGAGTTGCTTTGCGTGACGTCGGAGTTGGCGCCGATGGCAGTCGCGTTGGTCAGCCCTGTGTAGGTCTGGTCAAATGCAGCATCGTAGCCCAGAGCGGTGTTGAAGCTGCCCGTCGTGTTGTAATACATCGCCTGCGATCCGACTGCCGTGTTGCTGCCGCCGGTAGTTGTCGAATAGAGTGCCGCATGGCCATCGGCGGTGTTGTCGCTCGTGGTCGCGGAATAAAGGGCGCGCCCTCCAGTGGCCGTGTTCCGGTTTCCAGCGACGTTGGCGTAAAGCGAGCCGCCGCCGAAGCCGACGTTATAACTGCCGGTGGTGTTGCTGAAGAGCGTATACGTGCCGATGGCGGTATTGCCCATGCCGGTGGTGTCGGCAACCATCGCCTGATAACCGGTGGCGGTGTTGGAGCTGCCTGTCATCGCCCCGTTGCCCGCAAATCCCGTGAACGCGTTGAATAATGCGTAGTTGCCTTGGTCGAACACATTGCCGGCCAGATTGAAGCTGTTGGCGGCATTGATCGCGCCCGCGCTGAAGTTGCCGTTGCCGTCGCGCTTCACGATGGCATTGGGCGTGTCGTTGAAGTCGGGAGCGACTAGCCAGCCGAGGCCGAGCGTGCCGCTGGTCGTCACCGGCGAGCCAGTGACGAGAAAGTCGGTGGAAGGGGCGGTGAGGCCGACGCTGGTGACGGAACCGCCGCCGCTCGGACTGGCGCATACCCAGGCTGTGCCGGTCCATTGAAGAATTTGATTGGCGGCACACGTATTGGTGAGGCTGAGGTTGAGGGTACCGCTGGTGCCGCCACCGGTGAGGCCGCTGCCCGCGCCAGTGAGCACGCCGGTGATGGTGCCACCGCCGGCGCTGCTCGCGAACACGATGTCGAGTTCGGGCGGATGGCTGGTGGTGGTGGCTTCTTTACTGTCGAAGGTCGCGACCAGCGGGCTGTTAGCCACCAGCGCGATGCCGTCGTTCGCAGTGCCGTTCAGCCAATCGACGACCGCGGGCGTGACGTCAACTTCCACATAATCCAGTTTGTTGGTCGTGACCAGCGGAACACTGGCGGCAATCGTAGCGCCGAGCGCGGGCTGAAGGCTGTAAGTGATCGTCTTTTCCGTCCACGTGCCGTTGACCAGATCGACGTTGAAACTGCCCGCCTTGGTGCAGGTGTCCACGTAGAGTTTGAGCGTGGCCTTGGCAATGGAGGCGCCGGTGTAGCCGCTGGGCACGGCAGTCAGATCGAAACGAATGAAGGCGGTGTCAGCGGCACTGCTGAGATCGAGCGTTTTGGCAGCGCCATAGTTGGTGGTGGGGGCGGCTGAGTTGATATAAGCATCGTCGCTGGGCGTGAACTGTGCGTAGGCGACGGTTGCAATGAACAGCAGGAACATCAGCACTGCCGCTCGGCGGGACAAAGGGACAAGGGGGATACAGGTGCGCATATTAATCTCCTTGGTTGATCCGCAACGGGAAAGCCAATCGCCGGACGGTGGCCTGAAGCTTGCGGGCCGAGAGTTCGGCGCCGAGAGAAAAGACGAGCGAGCGAGAATTGCTCGGGGCAACTGTAAGCAAAAACTCGGAGAAAGGTCAGTGACGAAGTTCACGCGCCGAGGTGATAAGACGGCAGCAGTCGACTTGCTTCTCGTCGGAGCGGAAGAAAGTTAGCGCTGCGATTTGACGCGCCATGTCGTTTACGGCACTCGTCTTATAACCGCCGGTCAAGGACGGGCCAAAGTCCCCATGCCCAAACGAGTATCACCCCGCCTCTCAAGCCATTGAAGAACAGTTTGCCGATGGCGTATCTTAAATTGACCGAAGGTCAGGACCTGCGGTCGGACCGAACCCAGGGGGGAAGTTTTGGAGGGAATTGCAAGTAGGCTGTCTAAACCGGTACAACTGCGGCGTGACGCGAAGCCGCGTCCGCGCTCGGAGGCCAAACGGGCGCGCATTGTGGAAGTGGCGATTCGTCATTTTGCGAATCGCGGCTACAGCGCCGCTCGCGTCGAGGACATTGCGGCGCAACTCGGCATCGCAAAGGGCTCCGTCTTTCAGCATTTCAAAAGTAAAGACGGCTTGTTTTTTGAGGCATACAAAAAGGCGGTGCTGTCGTTTCCAAAGTATCTGGACGTGCCTCCCGAATTGCGGCAGCGCGGTTTTTTTGAAGTTCTGCGCTACTGGCTGGCCCGCTCCGAGCACATGGTTCACGACAATCTCGCCTCCTATCAAATTTATCTGGTGGGCAATTACGGCACGGACCTGGCGTTGCGCAAGGAGATCAATCGGTTTCTGGTCGCCGAGGACCCGTATGGCTGGCGCGAGTTTGTGAACTTCGGCATCCAGCGCGGAGATCTGCGCGCGGATCTCGACGTCGACATGATGGGCTCGATTCTGGAGTGGACGATGGATCGTTTTCAGGATGCGCTGCTCACCGAGGAGCTTGATCCGGGGCTGTTTCGAAAATCGGGCTCGGTTCCGGAGCAAAAAGAGGCGCGCATCGAGCAGTTTATTGAACTGCTGCGGCGGGCCATCGGATCGGACAAAGCGCAACTGGCGGTGAGGAACTCGTGAAGTCGAGCGGGTTGGCGCGGGAATGCGGGTTGGAGGAGATCGTCGCCAGCTATCGGGCGAATGCGCCGCTGGCGGAAGCTTCGACGATTCCGGCGCCGTGGTATGTGGATGAGCGCGTTGCCGAACTGGAGCGGCAGACGGTTTTTTCGCAATCGTGGCAGGTGCTGGGCCGGGCTGCGCAGGTGGCACAGCCGGGACAGTTTGTGACCGCAACCATTGCGGGCGAGCCCATCGTCGCTGTGCGGGGCAGCGATGGCGTGCTGCGAGCGTTTTACAACGTGTGCCGGCATCATGCGGCGGCGGTGGTGACCGAGCCGTGCGGCCAGGCGTCGATTCTGCATTGTCCCTATCACGGATGGAATTACGGGCTGGACGGCGCGCTCAAGGGCGTGCCGGAGTTTGATGGCGTGAGGAATTTTGAGCGGGTGGAGAATGGACTGGTTCCGGTGAAAGTTGAAACCTGGGAGCAGTTTATTTTTGTCAATCTCGATCCGCACGCCCGGCCGCTCGGAGAGTTTCTGGGCGGGCTGGTGAAGCGGGTTGCGCCGCTCGGGCTCGGCCGGCTCCATCACTTCGCGACCAGGATCTACGACATTCACTGCAACTGGAAGGTGTTTGTCGATAATTATCTCGACGGCGGCTACCACGTGCCGCATCTTCACAAGGGGCTGAATTCGGTTCTCGATTACAAGCAATACACGATTGAGAATGAAGACCGGTACTGTTTGCAATCGAGCCCGATGGTGAGCTCGACGGCGGATGCAGCCACCGCCTCGACGCGGAAGGGCGAGCGCGCGTGGTATTTCTGGCTCTATCCCAACTTCATGTTCAATTGCTACGAGGGTTATCTCGACACGAACCTGGTGGTGCCGGTGGACGTGGACCATTGCCGGGTGATTTTCGATTTCTATTTCAGCGATGTGAGCGAGGCAGCGCGCGCCTACAACGAAGAAAGCGTGGCGGTGGGAAACCGCGTGCAGGACGAGGACCTTGGAATTTGCGAGGCCGTGCAGCGCGGGCTGAAGTCGCGCGCGTATGGGGCGGGGAGGCTGTCGGTGCGGCGCGAGGCGGGAGAGCAGTGGTTCCACCGCTTGCTGGCGGCGGATTTGAAGAGCGGGTTGGCGGGAGCGAACTCGGGCGGGCGCTAAGAAAGGCGTCACTGAAAGCGGACGCTGCAAGTCAGGAATGCAATTCGTCAGGCGCGACTCTGCGCCTTCGTGATCGTTTGAAATTTTGTCTGGAACTCCCGGTTTAGCGGATGCCCGGCCCGCCGCCAGGTGGCGGCATGTGGGGTCGTGGGGTTGGGCCGGGCAATGCTTTACTTCCCTTGGTTCTATGAAGTGTTACCTTTGTACCCCCACTCCGACTGCCCCGGCTGTGATTGTCGTCACAGGTGGCTGTGACCCATTGGCCACACGGGCCTGTGATCATGGTCACCGATTCTCCGGCGGATAGGCCTTACCTTGTGGAGGAAGTCATAGCACTAAGGAGTGAGGAGAATATGGCATACGTAATCACAGACAATTGCATTAAGGATCACCTCTGCGTGGATGTTTGCCCGACCGACTGCATTCATCCTAAAACCGACGAGCCCAAGGTCGAGGAAGTGACCCAGCTCTATGTCGACCCGGCCGGCTGCATCGATTGCGGCGCCTGCGTGCCCGCCTGCACCTCCGACGCGCTGTTTGCCGCCGAAGATCTGCCCGAGGACAAGAAAGAGTTTCTGGACAAGAACGCGGCTTACTACAGCAGCTAGCCCACTCGCTGGTTGCTCCCTCCCACCCGCGCTCCAACCCCGGGGCGCGGGTGTTCATTCTTAGCGGCGAGCCGGGCTCGCAGCCTTCAGCAAACATCCATCTGATACCTTCTGCCTGCTTCCGCGCTTGACACCGCCCGCTTGCCTTTCTATCGTTGCTCAGCGATGAACATTGTTAAGGCGACAAAGAGATACGAGAAATGGCTCGGGCAACACTTGCAGATTGTCGATCCCGACATGCGGCTCAAGCACGAGGAGATGGCCAAGTCCCGGTTCTGTTTCTTCCGCGCCACTTTTTATCGCTGGTTGCAGCTTTGGGACGAGGAATGCGCACCGCTGAACAAAACTCCCCGGCTGCTCTCGGTGGGCGATTTGCACGTCGAGAACTTCGGCACGTGGCGCGATACCGAGGGCCGGCTGATTTGGGGAGTGAACGATTTTGACGAAGCCTCGTACTATCCCTACTGCCTCGATCTGGTGCGGCTGGCGACGAGCGCGTTTTTGGCGTGCCGGGAGAATCAGCTCACGCTGGAGCCGAAAGATGCCGCCGCGGCGATCCTCACCGGATACACGCGCAGCCTGGAGCAAGGAGGCTGCCCCTTTGTTCTGGGCGAAGACCACGTCTGGTTGCGCGCCATCGCCGAGAACAAGCTGCGCGATCCCGTCGCGTTCTGGAAAAAGATGGACGCGCTTCCCGCCGTGCGCGGGCCGATTCCGGAGAGCGCTCGCGAAGCCTTGGAGGCGCTACTGCCGGAGCGCGGCATTCCCTACAAAGTTGCGCATCGCATTGCCGGCCTCGGCAGCCTGGGGCGCGTGCGTCTGCTGGCCATTGCCGAATGGAGAGGCGGCCGGGTGGCGCGCGAGGCCAAGGCGCTCGCGCCCTCGGCGTTGAATTTTGTCGATCCCACTAGGCCCCGCGAAATCCTGTATCAGGCGATTGTGCAGCGTGCGGTGCGCTGCCCTGACCCGTATGTGCAACTCCGGGGCCACTGGATCGTGCGGCGGCTCTCGCCCTATTGTTCGCGGATTGAACTGGCGGCCCTCGGGACCGGGCGCGGCGAGTTGCGGCTGGTCGAGGCCATGGGCCGCGAGACCGGCAACATTCACGCCGGTTCCGGCGAAGCGCGCCGCGTCATTTTGAAACATCTGCGCAAGAGCAAGGCAAACTGGCTGCTCCAGGCAGCCGCGGTCATGGAAGAAAAGGTCGATCGCGACTGGCGGGTATGGAGGGAGCGCCGGCAGTGCTAGTGGTCTTCGCTAGCTCTGGTCAGACTTGGGCCAGATCTTGTCGTCCTGCCGGCGCCTTAATGAGGGTTAGTTGATGCGTGGACTGTTGTGCTGCGCTTACCAGCTCGGCATCCATCCCATCGGCCTCGTTGTGCGGCGCAAACGGGATAAGAGCCTCGACAATGCATTCCAGCGTTTCCGGCGAGCCCAACCAGACCCGGGAAAAGCTCTCGCGAAACACCGATAATTCACCGAGCAGGCGCCCCAGGTATTGGGGTTTTCGCTCCGCCGCGGGCTCCGCCTGAGGGGGCACGGCGGGCGGGCTGGAAACGACGGTTTCGGGACGGAGCCGCAGGCTCGCCTCTTCCAGCCAGTGCGCGATCAGCGTCTTCAGATGCTCCCGGCAGCATGCGCTCTTGACGCCGGTTTGCATGGCCAGCGAGAAGTGCCAGGTCAGAATCTTCAGCCGGTCCAGCCAATGATCCTCGATCAGCAGGAACCAGTTCTCGTGACCATAGCTCTCGCCTCCGCAAACCGCGCACGCCAGCCGCCTTGTCGACGCTTTCTCCATGCGCTTCCTCTTAGGCTCCTCGCGCCATTGCCGACCGTGCCCCGGGCGAGCGAATCACCGCTCGCTCGCCCAGGGGCACCGTCAGCATTCCCAGGGTGGAGTCGAAATGCAATGTGAAATGAGCCGAACACGCCCCGCACAGCCAGAAGTGTTCGCGCTTGCGCGTCTTGCGGCGGTTCCCATCGAAGTTGGAATCCACATCGTTCGTGAAGGTCTCGGCCAGAAATAATTTGCCCTCGCGAAGAGAGCGGAACGGAACGCTGCAGCCCGGATTTGCACATTTTTGAAGCATTGGCTGGTCCAATCTTCTCCGTGAAGTTTTCCAGGAGACGAGTGAACAAACCAGCTGCAAGCCGAGTGCCAGATGCTCCCAAAGCGGACTTACTGAAAATTTGCCAAGCAGTTACAGCTAGTTAGATCGAGTAAGGCTTCAAGGAAAAAGGTCCCAGTTTTCAACAATTGCCCAAGTGCCGCCGATTCCGACGAATGATAACCAAAACAACCCAAGTCATTGTGACGGAGATCACACAATCAATTCTAGAAACGCGTGAAAGCGCCGGCTGGCGCGAGGTCCGCGCTCATTTCTCATTCGCATTTTCGAGGATTGAACCCGCTACTCGACCAGCTCCAGCGCGCGCGCCTCGCAGTCTCCGCAAAGCGACGTTTCCTTTAAGTCAATCCATTCCACGGCATGCGAAGGCGCCATGGCGCACGAGTAATCGCGGCAGTGGGTCAGGTCAAACGTGTGGCCGACCTCGTGTACCGACTCCTTGACCAAGCGCTCGACCAGTAGATTGGGATCGGGCGGCAACCCGTAGAATTGCTGCATCAACCGGTGATAGGAGACGACCGCGCACGGCCCACCCATTTGCGCTTCGCCAAAAACGAAGGTGAGAATCGGAATATAGAGGTCGACGCTGGTGACGCCGAGGACACGCCAGGCTCCTTCGTTGGCATAGCGCTGCATGGCCTGGAGAATTTCGGAGGAGTGGTGCTGCCCGCGCTCGGGATGGAACGCGAACTGCGGATCGAGGCGCGCATCCCGTATGCGGCACGGAATGCGAAACGAGTTCGCCAGCGCGGGAGCCAGGCTCTGCAGCAGCCGCGCGTCGAGGTCTCCGATCGGCAGCAGGTCGAGCATTTTCATCGCGTTTCGAGGGGGCGGCTCCAGCCGTACTTCTTCAGCTTGTGATGCAGCGTAACCCGGTCAATCTCCAGCGTTTCCGCGGCCCGGGTCTGGTTCCAGTTGCACCCTTCCAGCACCCGCAGGATATGCGCCTTCTCCATGTCTTCGAGCGACTTCGGCGTCCCGTTCGACGCCCCCACGCGGGGCTTGAAGGCGAAATCCTGCTCCACAATCTCCGGCTCCCGCGCCACTACCATTGCCCGTTCCACGGCGTTCTCCAGTTCGCGGATGTTGCCCGGCCACGGCTGCTGCTGGAGCAGGTCCATCGCCGCCGGGCTGACCCGGTTGATCTTCTTGTTCATCTGCAACGAAAACTTGCGCACGAAATAGTTCACCAGCAGAGGCACGTCATCGTGGCGGTCCCGCAATGGCGGCAACTCAATGTGGAAAACATTCAGGCGGTAAAACAGGTCGGGCCGGAATTTCCCCTCCTCAATCAACTGCTCCAGATTCTTGTTGGTGGCTGCCACGCAGCGGAAGTCGACGGTGATGGGCTGCGTGCTGCCTACCCGCACAATCTCATGCTCTTGCAGAACGCGCAACAGGTCGGTCTGGGTCTTCAGGCTGATGTCGCCAATCTCATCGAGGAAGACGGTTCCGCCTTCGGCAATCTCGAATTTTCCTTTCTTGCGGTACTGCGCTCCCGTAAACGCTCCCTTTTCGTGGCCGAACAGCTCGCTCTCCAGCAGCGTCTCGGTGAGCGCGCCGCAATGAATGACCACCAGCGGATGAAAACGCCGCGGGCTGGCATGGTGAATCGCCCGCGTCACCAGTTCCTTGCCGGTGCCGCTCTCGCCGGTGATGAGCACGGTTGCGTCGGTGGGTGCCACGGTCTCGATCGCGTGATACACCTTCTGCATTGCCTCGCTCTCGCCGATGATCTCCTCGGGCCGCGCCACTTCGGCCACCGTTTCGCGCAGGCGCACGTTTTCCTCTTCCGTGCGCTTGTGGGCGAGCGCCTTCTTCACCAGGTGCGCAATCTCGTCGGGATCGAGCGGCTTGGTGACGTAATCATAGGCGCCGTTCTTCAGCGCCGTCACTGCCGTCTCTACCGAAGCATAACCGGTCATCATGATCACGATCAGGTTGGGATCGATCTCATGCATGCGCCGCTGGAGTTCGATGCCGTCCGTGCCGCGCATCTTGATGTCGCACAGCACCGCATCCCACGACTTCTCGGCCAGCCGGGTCAAGGCTATATTCGCGTCTTCCGCCGTGCCGACCTCGTATCCCTCTTCATGAAACCACTTGGCCAGCGAGTCGCGCACGCTTAATTCGTCGTCCACAATCAGCAGTTTTGGTGTTTGCAAAACAATCACCTCGTCTCAATTCCCGCGGCGACCGGGGCAGGTTCAGGCGCTGGGCCAGAACGGCCGGGCACGGGCAGTGTGATAGTTACGGTGGTTCCTTTTCCAAGCTCGGATTCGATGGAAATCTTGCCGTTATGCCGCTCGATGATGCCGCGGCTCACGGCCAGTCCCAGACCGGTTCCGTGCCCGTTTTCCTTGGTGGTGACAAACGGTTCGAAAATCTTCGGCATCACGTCGGGAGGGATGCCCGAGCCGTCATCGCGGACCGTCAGAACGACCCGGGAGCCTTCTTCCGATAGTTTCGATTCGACCCACAGATTGCCGCCTTTTGGCATCGCGTCGGCCGCGTTCACGATTACCGCCAGCAGCACTTGCTCGATCTGCGTGCCGTCACATTGCAGCCGCGGCAGATCCTCCGCCAGCGAGGTGTGCAGTTCGACCCCGCCGATTTCCAGGTTGTGCCGCAGCAGCATCGTGCATTGCCCAATCAGCCGGTTGATATCGGTAGGCTGTACATTCATCGGCGACTGACGCGAGAAGCTGAGCAGATTCTTGACCAGTTCGCCGCAGCGCCGGCTCTCCGACGAGATCAGATCCAGGCACTCGACCGCTTCTTGCTTCTTCTCTTTGCTGACGCTGTCGTTTTCCACCCACTTTTTAAGCAGCTTGGAGTAGGTCAGGATCCCCGAGAGCGGATTGTTGATCTCGTGGGCGACGACGGCCGCCATTTTACCCACCGACGCCATCGTCTCTACGTGCAGCACTTCGTTGTGCGCGCTGCGCAGTTCGGCGGTTTTCTCTTTGACCCGTTCCTCCAGGTCCTGTGCCCACGCCACGATCTCCTCGTTGGCGGCGCGCAAGCGCAGGCTCATGATGTTGAACGACTCGGCCAGTTCGCCGATCTGGTCTGGCGAGTGGGTCTCGATCTGGTAGCCGAGGTCTCCCTCGGTGAGCTTCCGGGTTCCCGCCTGCAATTCGCGCAGCGGCGCATCCACCACGTGCCGGATGAAAATCCAGCTCAAGAGCGCAATCGCCGCCATGGCCAGCGCGTCACAAGCCACCATGCGCCAGGAAACTTCGGCTAACTGCTGGTCGGTGCGCGCCAGCGAAAGATGCGTATCGAGCACACCCAAAATCTGCTGGCTCGCCGGATGCGCGTGGCACTCGGCGTTCGAGCAGTCCGGCTGGTTTTCGATGGGCGTGATGATGGCCAGCACGCGCTCACCTTTCGCAGGATAAATCCGAAAGCGGTCGGGGCGATTCAGGCGCGATAGTGCCTGCTTCTGCGCATGGCAACCGTAACAGGCTTCGGCGGCCTTATCGACAACCTGATCGATTTCCGGCGTTTCCGAGGAGTAGCTGATCCGGCCTTCGCGATCGAACACCCGAAGCCGGACCACCCCTGGCTCGTTGGCCATGGCAGAAATCGCGTGGTGCAACCCGTCGCGATCGTTGCGCAGCATGTATTCGGTGGTATTTCGGCGAATCACGTCGCTGATCCGCTCCGCGCTCAGGAGGGTGGCTGCTTCCATGTGCTGCCGCTGCAAGCGCAGCGTCAGGTAGCCGAGCAGCGAGAAAATCCCCAGCATGGCGCCCAGCAGCAAGATAATGAGCTTGGTTCCCAGCCCATATCCAACTCGCGCCAGTATGCCGCCCGCTTTTTTTTCAGTCTCCCGCATGGCTCAAAACCCGGGCGCCGACCGTCACTTCCGGTTCCTCGAGCTTGTGTGCCGATTCGCTTTCGAAAATGGGCAGATACCTTACCGCCAATCCGAACAGCGCGAACCCCATGGCCACGATCATCAGCGTGATGCTGAACTCGGTCCACTTCGGCACGTAATGATGGCCGACATAGGTTTCAAATCCAATGAGCGCGATGTTGAGGCGATTGGTGATGAATCCCAACACCGCCGAGATCGAGGCCAGGTACAGCAACTGCGGCGAGATGCGCACCTTCTTAAAGCTGAGCATTGTGATCGGAATGACGAACGTCAGGATCAGTTCGATCCACAGGAAATACGCTTCATAGCTGGGTTTGAAGATCATGCCGAGTACGCCACGGTGGTAGAAATCCTCCACCCGCAGCAGCAGATTGACCCACAGCGCCACCAGCAGTGCGCCGCCCAGCGTCACCAGAACCGGCAGTTCGAGCTGACGGCCAAACGCCTTCGCGCTCTGCGTCGACTCGAAAATCGTCATCGCCAATCCCACCGCCACCGCCGACGCAAAGAAGAAGAAGGGCAGTGCCGGCGTGTACCAGAACGGATGCAGCTTGCTCGGCATAATCAAATACAGCGAGCCGAGCGAGCTTTGGTGCAGCGTGGAAAGCAGGATGCCGGCCACAATCAGCACCGGATAAATTTTGTTGATCCACTTGATCGGCGTCTTCCAGTTCAGGCGCTCGAATACGTTGGGCAGGAACTCGAAGAACAGCACCGTCGTGTACGTCATCACGCAGAAGCCGACCTCGAACATGACCGAGTGCGGATTCATGTAGATCATCTGGTGCCAGATGAACCACGGCCGCCCCAGGTCAAACAGCAATCCCACAATAAACAGCAAATAGCCCAGGAACGCGGTCAACACAGCCGGACGCACCACCGGATGCAGCCGCTCGACGTTAAAGAGGTAGACGGCCCCGACCATGCAAAAGCCGCCCGCCGCCAGCATCACGCCGCACAGGCAGTCGAAGCCGATCCACAGGCCCCAAGGAAACTGGTCGGTCATGTTGGTGGCGGCTCCCAGGCCATGGAAGTAGCGAATGTAGGAGGAATACAGGCCCAGGGCCATGATCACAATAAAAATAACTCGCCAAAGAGTCAGCTTGAATTTCATCGCCTGCCCCCATTCTTGCTCTCCGCTTCCGCCTCTGCCACTTCATCGCGCCGGTGAGACACCCAATAGATTCCGCCCAGCACCAGCGTCCACAGCGGAATGAAATCCGGAATTCTCTCCATCACCCTTCCCGTGTATTCCGGCATGGGTGTGTCCCCGATCTTCGCCGATGACGGATAGCCGTAATCCTCGACCTTGGCGTTCGAGATAATAAGGACCGACGTTCCACCCACCTCTTCAAGGCCATAAATATGAGGCAGGTAGTTGGAAGGATTTTGTTGAATCCTGAGCTTCGCTTCGTTGATCAGGTCGTCGCGCTCGCCGAACTTGGTGGCGCCCGTAGGACAGATTTCCGCGCACGCCGTCTGTTTCCCCGCTGCCAGGCGGTCCGGGCACATGATGCATTTGCGTATTCGCGGGTTCAGCGATTGCCATTCGTACTTGGGCTGGTTGAAGGGGCACGCCACCATGCAATACCGGCAGCCAATGCACTTCCACACGTCATAAACGACCGGCGCATTCGCGGTCTTGTGCAGCGCGCCCACCGGGCACACCGAGGCGCACGCCGGCTTTTCGCAATGCATGCAAAGCCGCCGCATGAACTTGTCGTTTTTGGTGAGAACCACGGTGTACTTGTGGGCCGACTGCACCGACTCGGCCGCGACGGTGTCGTCGTACGGCAGTTTGTTCTGTTGCGCGCAGGCGCCTTCGCACTGCTTGCAGCCGATGCACATCGTTGCGTCGTACAGAATGGCCTTGCTCATGAGTGATCTCCCGCCACTCCGGAACAGGGCTGTCAGCGCGCACTACGACTGTTCGCGCTCTTGGACTGCGGCGAAGTGGCAATCAAAAGCCGGCTCGTGCCGGTCGTGCCGTTCTGAGAAGGAAGCCCAGGCCCCACACCGCTTGCTTTGGGCCCCCACGGCGGCCTGTCTTGCCGCTCTGGGGTGGAAGAGAGCCTGGGCCGGGCTGTTCCTTTTATCGTTGCGAAGGCCTCTTGGCGCTCACTCAGGTTCGAGGGCGTCGGGCGCGGTTGCGATGCCTCCAGCTTGATCGAGCACCGCAGCCACGCACCTTCGCAAGTTTCCGCCGCAGCTTGGGGGAAAAGCCGCGCCGAAACCACAAGGGAACAGCCGTATCCCCTGACTACTTCAATCCCTTTAGGTAGGTCGCGATCGCTTTCACGTCGTCAGCGGCCAAGCCCTTTACCCCAGCCGGGTGCTTCGCTGTCTCGGCGACGCCCTTGGTGATATCGGCCTCGGACTTTCCCGCCAGCGCCGGAGCTTTCATCGCCGGCTTGCCGGCTGCATCGGCGCCATGGCACGCAGCGCATTTCGCCTTGTACAACCCGGCGCCGTCATCGGCCCACGACAGACTTGGAATCAGAATGAACAATGCGACCGCGATCGTCAGCACGAGCGCCGCGATTTTGGTAGTTTTCATGATTTCGTTTCCTCTCGAATAATTAAGTTGGCGGAGGCTAGGCAGTGTCCAAAGTAACCTGTTGCTTTTCTCACCATCGCCGCTACCTCTTTCCGTCCCGCTGTGGCGATTCACTGCATCTCCTGCCGCACTGATGTGAGTTTCAACAATGTGGCAAAACACCGCCGTGACGGGGGTCACCGCAGGCCGTGACCCGCCTACGATCCCCAATGGTCATCCCGCACAATTTGAACAGCTTGTGAATACGGCACGCCTAAAACACCCCAAAAAAGAGGGCAGAACCCCCCACCGGGTCTGCCCATTCCATTCAATGACTTGTGTGTTGCTTTCCCGATCCTGCCCTAATGCAGCAGCCACGTTGACGCCGCAATCAGCGCTCCTGCCACCGCAATCAGCATGCCCGCATGCCAGAAAATTCTCTTGCCCGAAAGCAGCGTAATCGACGTAATTACCAGCGCCACTTCCAGAAACACCTCACCCAGGTCAAAACGGTCCGCTTTCCTGTGGGTCAGCGCGAATTCCTGCTCCAGTTCGCGCGCCTTCGTCTCCAACTCCTTCTTATCGTCTTTGTAGCGGTCTGCCTCCGTCCGCGCCTTCTCCTGGAATTTTGCCGCCGCCTCGCCGTCTTTCGACGCAATTACGCCCGCCAGGTCCGCAAACAACTCATCGGTATGCATGCGAATGTTTTTCGCCTGGTAATAGCTCCACTGGTCGGTGACTTTATTTTGCAGAATCACCTCTTCCGTGTGGGTGCGATGTCCGAGCAGCGAAACCGTCGCCACCAGCACCGCCAGCACCGCCATCGTAATCGTCACCGGCGCCAGGTCGGGATGCTCCCGGGCGTGCTCGGCGTGCTCCTGCAATTCATGGAGTTCTTCGCTCATGTTGTCCGGCTCCTGATAAGGGCTCATGAAAATCGAGGTTAGAAGTCGGAGGTCAGAGGTTAAAACCCGAACTTCGGAAGCTGAGGTTTGTCCCTCTGACCTCTTATTTCTGACCTCGCGATCTACGAGAATAACCCATGTCCCTCATTCTCCCATCACTTTAATCACAATTCTTTTGTCGCGCTGTCCGTCAAATTCCGCGTAAAAAATCTGCTGCCATCGTCCGAGGTCGAGCCTGCCCTTGGTCACCGGCACGATCACCTCGTGGTGTACCAAAAGCGACTTCAAATGCGCGTCGCCGTTATCCTCGCCCGTCTGGTGGTGCCGGTAGTTCGGATCGAACGGCGCCAGCGTCTCCAGCCACCGGTCGATGTCTTCGATCAGGCCGCTCTCGTCGTCGTTCACGTACACGCCCGCCGTAATGTGCATCGCCGAAACCAGGATCATTCCGTCCTTGATCCCCGACTTTTCCAGCGCCGCCTCCACCTGCGGCGTGATCCGCACATACGCGCGCTTGGTCTTTGTATGTACAGTAATGTACTCGGTATGAAATTTCATTTTGGATGACTCATTCGCCTGTGAGCATTACCCATGTGAGCATAGTCACGATGGTCAGACTCACTCCTCACTGCCGATTCGTAGTCCTCCATGTTATATGAAGACATGGATGCGACTCGGTTCGAGCAGATCAGTCGCGAACTTCTCGACTTGCTCGATCAACAGGTTGTGACCATCGTAGGGCGCTCTTTCAACGAGCTGACTGCGGAAGAGGTGCAAGCCTACCAGAGCCGCAGCCGCAGGATCATTGAGTTGCGCTCCGCCCTAAGTGAAGTTCTCAAGCCCAAGTAGGACGGACCGCTCTTTGCAAGTCGCTCCAGTATGGCCGTGATCGGAGCAAGCGTTTTGCGCAGCGAGGATCTGCCGGATGAAAGCCGAAACGATCGAAGCCGGCGCAGCGAGGCCGTTGTCGTCAGCGTGCTCTTGGAAGAATGAAACGGGCTAAAGCCCCGGCTGGCGACGCGATCACCGCGCGCTCCGCTATCTTAAGCTAGCTGTTGGTTTTTTTCGGCTTGCCCTTCGCTGGTTTTCCCTTTGGGCGCCGGCCGTCGCCATCGGCTCCATGGCGCCCCTCCCCGGCAGCCTCCTCGTATTCTCTCAGCAACGCATTCATCTCATCGATGATCGCCGAGAGTTCGGCCGCAGTTTTTGCGTGCTTCGCTCTCTCCTGTAGGGCCAGCCAGCCGAGAGGTGGAGGGAGAGGCATTGTTTTTCAATCAGCGAGATTCTGAATTATGTGCTTAGTCTCGAGGTCCAGCAATGACTCGAACGTTCAGGTACTCAAGGAGACCACCATTATCGCATGGACTCTTCGGTTTCGGACAGCCAGTCGGGCCGCTTGAGCACTTCGCGCGGCTTGGGGCCGTCGGCGGCCCCTACAATGCCGTCCCGTTCCATCAGGTCGATCAGATGCGCCGCACGCCCATAGCCAATCCGCAGCCGTCTCTGCAACAGCGACGTCGAAGCCTTGCCAAACTCGATCACCAACCGCACCGCATCGTTAAACAACGGATCGTTCTCGTCGCCCGAAATTTCTTCGCCCGTCTCCGCATCCACCAGCGCTTCCCGCTCTTCCTGCGGAGTCTCCAAAAAATGCTGCTGATATTGCGCCTGGCCCTGCGCCTTCCAGAACTCGACCACCGCCGCAATTTCTTTCTCGGTCACATAAGGCGCATGCAGCCGGTGTACGCGCGCCGAACCCGACGGCAGATACAGCATGTCGCCGCGCCCCAGCAGCGACTCCGCGCCATTGGCATCCAGAATCGTGCGCGAATCCACCTTCGTCGCCACGCGGAACGAAATCCGCGCCGGGAAGTTCGCCTTGATCAATCCCGTGATCACATCCACCGACGGCCGCTGCGTTGCCAGCACCAGGTGAATGCCCACCGCCCGCGCCATCTGCGCCAGCCGCGTTATCGATTCTTCCACGTTGTGCCCGTCCAGCATCATCAGGTCCGCCAACTCATCGATGATGATTACGATGTACGGGATCGGGCCGTCATCCGCCGATTCCGGCCCAAACAGGCTCGGCGTATCGTCAAACAGCGCATTGTAGCCGGCAATATTGCGCACGCCCTTCGACGCCAGCAGCTTCAACCGCCGTTCCATCTCGCGCACGGCGTTGCGCAGCGCATTGGCCGCCAGCTTCGGTTCAGTGATGATCGGCGTATAAAGATGCGGCACGCCTTCATAGTTCCCCAACTCCAGCCGCTTCGGATCGACCAGCACCAGCCGCACCTGCTCGGGCGTCGACTTATACAGAATCGACATGATCATGGCGTTAATCGCCACGCTCTTGCCCGTGCCCGTCGAGCCCGCAATAAGAAGATGCGGCATGCCGGCGAGGTCGGCGACCGCCAGCCGCCCGTTGATGTCCTTGCCCATCGCTACCGTCAGCTTCGACTTCGACCCGATGAATTCCTGCGACTCGATGTTTTCCCGCAGCCAGATAATCTCGCGGTCGCGGTTCGGAACCTGTATGCCGACCGTGCTTTTGCCCGGCATGCGCTCGATCAGAATGCTTTCCGCCCGCAGCGCCAGGCACAGGTCGTCGGTCAGCCCCGTAATGCGGCTGTACTTGATGCCCGCTTCCGGCTTGTACTCAAAGGTCGTCACCACCGGCCCCGGATTGATCTGCGTCACCTGCCCGTGTACTTCGAACTCCGCGTACTTGTCGGTCAAAACCTGTGCCAGCAGCTTGAGTTCTTCTTCATGCACCGCTTGCTGCTCGTCGGGGCGATGCAGCAGGCTTGAAGGCGGCAGCTTGTAGCTGCCCGCGATCTTCGGCATCACCGTTTTCGCTTTGCGATCCGTGTCGGCGCGGTCTGTCACCTCAATCTCTACAGGCGCTCCGTCTGCCCGCGGCTCGGTGGGCGCCATTTGCGCTGCGGGAGCGAATGCCGAATCGTCTTCCTCCGCCATCCGCTCAATGCCTGTCTTTTGCAGCGCGAGCGCCACCGCGCCTGCCGTCTCATACTCCGGTCGCGCACTTTCGTTCCGGATCGGCTCCACGCTCGCCGCCTCTCGCCGCGCCACCGGCGCGCGCGCCGGCACAAGTTGCGCTGTGACCACCGGCTTCTCCGCTCGCCGCTTTTCCAGTTCCTTTTGCTGCCGCGCTCGTTCTCTTTCGTCCTGCCAATCTCTCCAGCGGTCGCCGAGCGCCACAAAAAACGCAAACCGCGTCGGTGCCCACACTTGAATCGCGGAGAATGAAAAGGCGGTGGTCAGGTAAAGCGCGACCGCCAGAACCGTCGTGCACACGATATATGCGCCGGCAACATTCAGGTAATGAATGAGCATGTCGCCTAGAATTCTGCCCACCAGTCCTTCAATCGGTATCGCTCCCATCCAGCGCACGTGTCCGGGAAGAATCGCCAGCAGCGCCGGCACAAACATCAGCAGCCAGAGCGCGCCCAAGGTCTTGGCAATCGGCGCCTGCACCGCCCGCGACCGGAACCACCGCGCGCCCAGCATGGCTAGAAACACAGGCAGTAAAAACGAGCCAAGTCCCAGCCCCTGCAAAACAATGTCCGCCAGGTACGCGCCCAGAATGCCCACCCAGTTGCGCGCCGCATGCGAGCCGGTGAGCACGGACGCGCTATTCAGCGAGGGATCAAGCGGGGAGTACGAGACCAGCGCGAGAGTGAGGAGGAGCGCGGAGACGCACAACAGGAATCCGACGAGCTCGTTCAGCCGCCGGTTTTTCCCGGGCGCAAAAATCTTGGACAGAAATTTCATGTGGCAGCGGCAGCCAGCGCTCAAACCAAAGCCGAAGGCCGAACCCAAGCCTCAGCCAAAGCCCACACGCCAACCGTCACGAGCCAGAGCCTAGTTATTATGACAAGAACCGGCACCCCCGACAACCGGCGAAAGCCTCAACGTTGGCAAGTTGGGTACAGGTCTTTATTTCCCCGCCGGATGAACTACCTGCAGCACGACCGGAGACGTGCTCGTAGCCGAGTTCGAGTCGCCGGTATAAATTGCCGTAATCGGCAGCGTGCCAACCGGCAGGTTCTTTCGCACCAGCGTCCCCACTCCGCCGCTGATCGTCGCCGAGCCAATTTTTGCGCTGCCATTTTTAAACAGGACCGTCCCGGTTGGCGCCGCCGGCCCAATCGACTTTACCGTCGCCGTCATCGTCACCGCTTGGCCCTGGCCCGATGGGTTGGGGCTGGACGCCAGGCTCGTGCTCGTCTGGTATGGCCCAATATTCAGCAGAACTCCCAACACGCCCTCAACGGAGTCCTTGGGGCCTTGCAAGTTTGACAGCAGCAGGTCGGGCCTGCCGTCTCCATTGACGTCGGCGACGGCTAGCGTTTTCAGATTGCCGCCGCCGGTTCTGTAGATTTTTGCTGTGTCGAATGTGCCGTCGCCGTTTCCAGCAAGCACGCCAACCACCGTGATCTTGCAATTGCTTCCATTCTTGGCATGCCCGCAGCCGTTGGTGATGGCGATATCCGGCTTGCCATCGCCATTCAGATCCTGCAGCGCCACCGAAACGCTGAAGTCTCCGCCTGAGGCGTACCCCGTTGCCGGTTGGAAAGTGCCATCGCCATTCCCGAGCAAAACTCCCACACCGCCGCCATTCAGGTCGTTATAGATCAGATTGAAGTTTGCTGCCACCACGTCCAGCACCCCGTCGCCGTTCACGTCACCCACGGCCAGCGAGTTGGCCTGGTATCCGCCCGAGTTGTAAGTCGCCGGTGGTTGAAACGTGCCATCGCCGTTGCCCAGCAAAACGCCAACCGTGCCGGCGCAATTTTGATCGCCGCACCCATTGGCCACCAGCATGTCGAGTTTCCCATCGCGGTTTACGTCGGCCACGGTGACGTAGAAGACATCGGACCCGCCGGTTTCGTAGGTCGTTGCCTCCCCAAGTTCTCCATTGCCTTTTCCCAGCAACACGCCAACTACCCCGTCGCAATGCGGGTCCCCGTATTCCAGGCACACGTTGGACACCAGCACATCGGGTATTCCGTCGCCGTTTAAGTCGGCCACCGCGACCCACCACGCATACCATCCGCCGGAGAGATAAGTCTTGGCCGCCTGAAACGTCCCGTCGCCATTGCCGAGAAGCACGCTGATCGAACCGCCCTCCGTGCATGAATAAATGACGGCGCACGTGTTGGAGACGACCAGATCCGGCTTTCCATCGCCGTTCAGATCCGCGATCGCCACTGACATCGAATTTCCGTCGACCGTACTGTAGGTCTGCACCGGTTGAAACGTGCCGTCGCCGTTGCCCAACAGCACTCCCACCACGCCCGGTTCACCTTCGTTGTAGTCGCAATTTTCCTGGAGCGTGCACAGGCTTGCCACTACCACGTCCAGCTTGCCATCTCCATTCAGGTCCGCCACGGCAATGCCGTACCCCAGGTTGCCTCCCGATTCAAACGAAAGCGCTTTGCCGAAAAGTTCGCTGGCTTGCAAGGTCGTAGAGGCGGCCATGGCGGCCACCGCTGCACATGCGAGGAATAGAAAGATGCGTCTGCGAGACATAAGTCCTCCGGGAGGAATTTCTAGGAGCAATGATCTGAGAGCCCAACGGGGAGGGGCGAGCCGATTTCCAGGGATGAACTAACTTCAAACAAGCCGGTCCTGCGTCCACTTTACGGCCTTAAGCAAACGCCGCTCGACCGGAAACGAACGGCGCAATGCCAGCCAGAATCCCACTTCTCTTGTCGTCTGTCAATGGCCGGGATCATGAGTAATGGTGCAGTTTGAATGCTGCCCCGTCCTGGATCTTACCCTCGATCCCTTCAGGTCGCAGACATAAGGCTATCACTTTAGGAACCGGAGGACTGTACCGCAGCGCACACTTCCGGGGCAAGCTGGTCACCAATCACTAGCGGCCTAAGAGCGTATGATGGTCTTGTACTTGGAGAGTTGAAATATGCAATGTCAGCCACTAGCTGTCCGGCTTTCACCCATCGTATCGCCATCGGCATGAACCCTCGGGGACGCTTCCTGATCTGCCTGGACTGTCCCCTACACTTTGAATTTCCGCACACAACGACTTATGTTACGGTAGCAAAAGAGTTCGGATCGCACGCCTGCACAGTCACGCTTCCTGCCAAACTTCTCGAATAGAAAATTCAAACTGCACCAACTGTGACCAGCACAATGCGGTAGATTGCGATGGTCCGCGCTTCTGGAGAGCGCCCGCGACCCATTGCACACGTACCCGTGATGCCTGTCACCGACGCCGCGTGACGAATCCATTAAACTCGCGCCGTTCGTCGAGCAGCTAGCATGGGGAGATCATTCCCCGACCTCGGTTGCCGCGAATTCCTTCCCCTAAGTCGGTAGCCGAGCCGGGCTCTTATCTTCTATCAGATACCCAGACACGACCGCAGAACCTATAGAACGCACCTTGCGGACGGTGACCGATGCACGCACGATTTCGCATCAAGCTCTAGCCCCCACCGCTGACGCTTGAGCCATCGCTGCGGGAAAAGCATAGCCGAACGAGCCAATAAGAAAAGGAGCGGACTTATGAATAACTCACGGCAACATCGAAGTTTGATTTTTGGAATATACCGGCGAGTGGCAGTCGCCGCGCTGGCGTTGGCGATCATGCTGGTACCGGCAGTCCTGGCAACCGGATCGGCTCAGGCGCAGACTTACTCTTACAAAGTGCTGTATTCGTTTACGGGCACTCCGGACGGTGCCTATCCCGGCTGGTACGGGGCAGGGGCGACGCTCGACTCGAAGGGCAATCTATATGGCACGACCCCCGCGGGCGGCGCTAACAATAATGGAACGATTTTCAAGGTGGATACCAAGGGCAAGGAGACCGTGCTCTACAGCTTCACCGGTGGGACGGACGGATCGAGTCCCAATGCAGGCTTAGTGCGGGACGCGCAGGGCAACCTTTATGGCACTGCCGCGGGGGGCGGCGGCAACGGTGCGGGAACGGTTTTCAAACTGGATACGGCCGGTAACCTGACCGTGCTTCATATCTTCGCAAGTCAGGCCCCCGACGGTCTCTGGCCATCGGCGGGCTTGGTCGCCGACACGGCGGGCAACCTGTATGGGACGACCACAATGGGCGGCACTAACTACGGGGTGGTGTTTAAGGTGGATACAGCCGGCACCTTTACTGTGCTCCACAGCTTCGCCAATACTCCGGACGGCGCAAATCCCAACGCAGGCTTAGCCCTGGATGCGCAGGGCAACCTGTATGGCATGACCACCACGGGCGGCGCTTTCGTCTCGGGTACGGTGTTCAAAGTAGATCCAGCCACCGGCCAGGAGACCGTACTCTACAGCTTCTGCCCTCAGCCGGGCTGCACGGACGGCGTAGGGCCCTACGCAGTTCCAGTGCTGGACGCGCAAGGCAACCTCTATGGCACTACGAGCGGGGGCGGCGCTCTCGGCTGGGGAACGGTGTTCAAGCTGGACACGACGGGCAGCGAGACCGTGCTCTACAGTTTCGCCGGGGCTCCGGACGGCGACGGTTCCTATGCAGGCTTAGTCATGGACGCGAAAGGCAACCTCTATGGCACCACCCCATCGGGCGGAAATTCTGGGTGCGGCGTTTGGCAATGGTGCGGGACAGTGTTCAAGGTGGATACCACTGGCAGCGAAACCGTGCTCCGCCGCTTCACTGGCACAGGGGGCGACGGCGGAAATCCCTGGACGGGCTTAGCGCAGGACGCCAAGGGCAACCTGTATGGCACTACCCTCGATGGCGGAAATATTGCCTGCCAGTCCTACGGGTACTGCTTCGGGACGGTGTTCAAGCTGACACCTGCGAAACTGACCAAGACCACGACCACGCTCACGTCTGCGCCGAATCCGTCCACCTATGGAGAGCCGGTGACCTTCGCAGCAATGGTCGCGCCTGCGCCGCCGGATGGAGAGATCGTCTCGTTCATGAAGGGCAAAACTGTATTGAGAACGGGACTGTTGAGCAGCGGCACAGCCACGTTTGTAACCTCGACGCTAAAGGTGGGCACTACGACGGTCACCGCGGTCTACGCCGGCGACTCGGATTTCAAGGCCAGCAAGTCGAAGCCGGTCAAGCAAGTGGTAGAGAAAGCCGAGGAGTGAGGGATAGTGATGTTCGTCATTTTCGGCAATAAGAACTAACTTAGGGAGCGGACTTATGAATAAATCAAGGCAACATCGAAATTGGATTCTTGGGATATGCCGGCGAGTGGCTGAAGCCGCGCTGGCTTTGGCGATCATGCTTGTACCGGCAATCCTCGCAACCGGATCGACGCAGGCGCAAACTTACTCTTACAAAGTGGTCCATTCGTTTACGGGCACGCCGGACGGCGCCTATCCCCCGTCATATGGCGCAGGCGCAACGCTGGACGCGAAAGGCAACCTCTACGACACTACGGCCAGTGGAGGCGCTTACGACTTCGGAACGGTGTTCAAGGTGAACCCCGCCGGCAAGGAGACCGTGCTTTACAGCTTCACTGGTCAAGCGGACAGTGGGGCTCCCAACGCAGGCTTAGTGCGGGACGCGCAGGGCAATCTTTATGGCACTACCTTTGGTGGCGGACAAAGTATCTGGGGAACGGTGTTCAAGCTGGATACGGCCGGCAACCTGACGACGCTCTACAACTTAGCCAACGCACATGCGTTGGCAGGGTTGGTGGAGGACGCGCAGGGCAACCTGTATGGCACTACCTACGATGGCGGCGTTCCAAATGGCTCGGGGATGGTGTATGAGGTGGATAACACCGGCAAGGAGACCCAGCTCTACGCCTTCACCGGAGGGGCGGACGGCTCAACTCCCTACGGAGGTGTAGTGCTGGATGCGCAGGGCAACCTGTACGGTACTACCGCGTCGGGTGGCGCTTATGGCTCGGGAACGGTATTCAAGCTGGACACGGCCGGCAACGAGACCGTGCTTTACAGCTTCACCGGCCAAGCGGGCGGCGGAGGGCCCGAGGCAGGTCTAGTGTTGGACGTGCAAGGCAACCTCTATGGCACGGCCTCCGGGGGCGGAATAAATAATTGTAACTATGGCTGCGGAACGGTGTTCAAGGTGGATCCGGCCGGCAACGAGACCGTGCTCTACAGCTTTGCCGGGGCTCCCGACGGCGCAACTCCCTTGGCAAGCTTAGTGCGGGACGCCGAGGGCAACCTGTATGGCACGACCTTTAGTGGTGGAAATTCCGGGTGCGGCCCTTGGCAACGGTGCGGGACAGTATTCAAGGTGGATACCACCGGCAGCGAAACCGTGCTCCACCGCTTCACGGGCCTTGGGGGGGACGGCGGAAATCCCTGGGCAGCCATAGCGCTGGACGCCAAGGGCGACCTGTTCGGCACCACCTACGATGGCGGAAATCTTGCGTGCAACGCGCCCACAGGCTGCGGAACGGTGTTCAAGCTGACGCCTGGGAAAGTGACCAAGACCACCACCACGCTCACGTCTGCGCCGAATCCATCCACCTATGGAGAGGCGGTGACCTTCGCAGCAATGGTCGCGCCTGCGCCGCCGGATGGAGAGATCGTCTCGTTCATGAAGGGCAAAACTGTATTGGGAACGGGACTGTTGAGCAGCGGCACAGCCACGTTTGTAACCTCGACGCTAAAGGTGGGCACTACGACGGTCACGGCTGTCTACGGCGGCGACTCGGATTTCAAGGCCAGCAAGTCGAAGCCGGTCAAGCAGGTGGTCGAGAAAGCCGGAGAGTGACGCGTCGGGATCTTCCTCATTTTCGGCAATCAGAACTTAAGGAGCGGACTTATGAATAACTCACGGCAACATCGAAGTTGGATTCATGGCGTATGCCGGCGAACGGCATGCGCCGCGCTGGCGTTAGCGATCATGCTGGTACCGGCACTCCTAGCGACCGCATCGGCACAAGCGCAGATCTACTCCTACAACGTGCTCCATAAGTTCACCGGCGTGCCCGATGGCACAAATCCCTTTGGAGGTTTAGTGCTGGACGCACAAGGCAATCTGTATGGCACTACCTGGTTCGGGGGCGACCCTGCATGCAGCTGCGGAGTCGTGTTCAAGGTGGATACAAGCGGCAAGGAAACTATCCTCTACTCTTTCACCGGAATTCGAGCGGACGGACGGCCTTGGGGGAACTTGGCGATGGACGCGCAGGGCAACCTGTACGGTGCTACTTACTCCAGCTGGACGATTTTCGAGGTTGACACGAATGGCAATGAGACCGTCCTCTACACCTTCACCGGCGGAGCCGACGGCGGGAGGCCGACCGGAGGCTTAGTGCTGGACGACCAAGGCAATCTGTATGGCACCACTTGGTACGGCGGAAATTTGAATTGCCAGGAGGGAGGACAGGGTATCCCCGGTTGCGGAACGGTGTTCGCGCTGGACCCCGCTGGCAACCTAACCGTGCTTTACACCTTCTGCTCGCAAGAAAATTGCGCGGACGGTGCTCTTCCGAATGGCGGTTTGGTAAGCGATGCGCAGGGCAATCTCTACGGTACGACACAGGTGGGCGGCGCTTACAGGGGTGGGTTTCGCACGCCATGCGATCTGGGCTGCGGCACGGTATTCAAGGTCGATCCGAGCGGCCACGAGACAGTGCTCCACAGCTTCAACTTTAATCCGAGCAAAGGAATCCTGGACGGCGCATATCCCTCCGGGGGATTGGTAATGGACGGACAAGGCAACCTCTATGGCACTACTCGCGGTGGCGGCGCTGGCCCCAAAGGCAAACGCGCAGGGACCATCTTCAAGGTGGATGCAAGCGGCAATGAGAGCCTGCTTTACAGCTTTGGCGGCAGCAAGCCTGCGCCATCTTCTCCCGTCGGTGCTTTGATCATCGACGCCGCAGGCAACTTCTATGGCACGACAGATCTTGGTGGTGCCGACGACCTGGGGACGGTATTCATGCTCGATACTAGTCTCAACCTGGCCGTGCTTTACAGCTTTGCCAGCAAGAATGGGTTCGACCCATATTCGGGTTTGGTCATGGACGCTTCGGGCAACCTGTATGGCACGACCTTCGCCGGCGGCATCCAGTCGGACAGCTACTGCGATGTCTCATGCGGAGTGGTGTTCGACTTACTCACGGCGTCGGCGGCGACTACAACCACCCTCACCTCTTCGCCGAATCCCTCCACTCATGGACAGCCCGTGACTTTTACTGCGGTGGTCCAATCCGCCGCCGGAACGCCAGCCGACGGGGAAACTGTCTCGTTCATGAAACGAAAGGCGGTGATCGGAACAGGAACGTTAAGTGGCGGCTCGGCGAGCTTCACGACCTCCAAACTGGGGGTAGGTACCGTCCCAATCATGGCCCTGTATCCCGGCGACCCGACCCATAGCCCCAGCACATCGAATGTGGTGGAACAGGTGGTTGAGAAGGCCGCGAAATAACGGGCGCACCTGCCTTGCTACCGAGGGCGCCCTACCCTTCGCGATTTTCGGAGATGGGATTCAGCGGCCGGGTCCTGCCAAGCCATCCAAACACTTGTTACTTCCCAATCAACCCCGCCGCCCAAGCCAGCACCAGCGCTCCCAGCACAATCCGGTAAGCCGCAAACGGCGCGAACCCGCGCTTCCTAACCCAATTCATAAACCACGCCACCGCCCCGTACGCCACGATGAACGACACTACGAAGCCAATCGCCAGCACCACCCACTGGTGCGGCGAAATCTCGGCCACTCCAATCGGGTTCGCCTCGTCTTTCCCCTTGATCGATTTATACAGCGTGTACAGCGTCGCCACGCCCATCGTCGGCATCGACAGGAAAAATGAAAATTCCAGCGCCGCCGCCCGAGACATCCCCGCGATTTGCCCGGCGCCAATCGTCGACATCGACCGCGAAGTACCCGGAAATACCGCCGACAAAATCTGGCACGCGCCAATCCACAGCGCCTGCCCGCCGTGAATGTCGTCCATCTTCCACGTGTGGATCGGCGAGCCCGGCGCGCCCTCGCCCGCCTTCTCCCACGGCGCCTTCATCGCGTCGATGATCCACATCACAATCCCGCCCACGAGTAGCGCCGTTCCCATCACATACAGGCTTTCCAGGTTCTTGCCGATCACTTTCGTCAGCAAAAACGCCGGCGCCGCCGTTACCACGAACGCGATCATTACCAGGCTGAGCGGATGCGTCAAATAATCGCAATCTCGCTTCTCGCCCTCCGGCCACGTCGAAATCAGCTTAGCAATATGCGAGCGGAAATAAATCGGCAGCACCAGAATCGCGCCCAACTGGATCACGATCGAGTACATCTTCCAATAGCCGCTCGAAAGCGGCACATGCATCAGGTCTTCGGCCAGCCGCAAATGCGCCGTCGAACTCACCGGCAAAAACTCGGTCAGTCCTTCAACAATTCCCAGCACCACAGACAAAAGATATTCGTTCAAGTTCCCTCACAGGCAGAAGCCACACAGAATTTGTGAACGCATTAGTATACGCAGAGAAATAGTATACGGCAGAGAAAACAGGATCCGCAGATGCACCAGTATAGACTGGCGCGGGCATTCAAGGTTGCGCCGCGCGGCAATTGGAACCGCCGCTTCGCGCGGAGATGAGCGCGTAGAGATGGATCGACGCCTTCAATCTTCCGATTATTGCCGTTTCCAAAACGAACCGAGGGGGTTCCATCCGGCCTTCACAGGCCGCTTAGCGCGGAGGAAGTTCACCTTCTGGGGCGGGCGCTACTTTCTTTCTGCGAAGTTCAGGCGGAGGCCTGCGCGGAATAGTATTGGCGGGCCTACGTTGACTATTGGGGTGCGGGCTACCTGGTAGCGCTGGCCGGTCAGGTTTTCTGTTGCGCCGTAGATTTCCAGATGGCCGGCGAACTGGCGGCCTACCTCTGCGTTCATGGTGTAAAAGGCGTTGAGCGGAAAAGTATTCAGGTCGTCATCGAACTGGCGTCCGATGAAGCGGCCTTGCACGCTGGCGAAGAAGCGCGACGGATTCGAGTAGCGGGCTTCCCAGGTGAAGACGTTGCGCGGGACTTGCGGCACATCGAGGCCGACCAGGTCGACGCCTCCGGGGCTGCCGGGATAACTGAGGACGGTCGCCTCGGTGTAGGCGTATCCGGCGGAGAGTTGCACGTCGCGGCTCACGTGGAGGGTGCCATCGAGTTCGACGCCGCGGGAGCGGGTGCGGCCGAGGTTTTGTTTCTGCTCGGTGATGAGCGATTGCGTCACAGTGAGTGTCACGTTCTCGACGGGGTCGACAATGTCGCTCCAGAAAAATGTGCCGCGCAGGTTGAGGCGGCGATCCCATCCGGTGAGGTTGACGCCGGCTTCGGCTCCGGTGAGGCGCTCGGCGGTGAGCGCGGGATTACTGAGCGTGAGGATGTTGCCCACGCGAAATTGGCGATAGAGTTCGTTCAACGTGGGTGCGCGAAAGGCGCGATAGACCGAGGCGGTGACGGAGACGTGTTGATTTAATGCGCGCAGCAGGGAAAGGCGCGGATTGAAGGCGAGTTTGCTGCGATCGGGAAACTGGGTGAGGACGGGCGCGCCGGAACGCGGGACGACAAAGGTGCGACCTTGAAAGTTGCTCCAGTCATCGACGCGCGCGGCGAAAATCACGGTCCACTTGGCGCGATGAAAAATGTCTTCGCCAAAGCCGCCGACGTTGCGCTGGCGCCCACCGCCGATGGAGCTTTGATTTTTGCCGGTGAAGAGCGACTCGTCGGTCGCACCGATTACTTCGTTCAAGTCCACTCCGGCGATGAAGGTCTGGTTGCCGAGGAGGTGGGTCCATTGCGCGCCTCCGCCGACGACCTGCTCGGGGACGTGCTGGAGATCGGTCAACTTCTCGCTGTTGCGATCGCTGGCGACGGAAGAAAAACTTTGGTGGTAGGTCTCGACGTCTCCGTAAATGCGCATGGAGAGCGCATCGTTATTGCCGAAGGCCTTGTCGAGGCCGCCGGCGCCTTCGCCGATCTCGGTGTCGTTAGTCTGAATAACCGTGCCGTTGTGACGGTATTCGGTGAAGTAATTGCCGCGACCGAAGATGCGGCCGTTCGGGCCGAGTTGGTGGCCGATGGTTGCGTAAAGGGTCGCGTCTTCGACGTTGGCCTTTTGGTCGATGGCGCCGCGATACGGCACCGGCACGACATAGAATCCGTCGGTGCGAAACATTTCGGTGGTCGCCGAGTAATCCCACTGTCCGACGCGGCTGCCGGTCCAGAAAGAAAGGTCGGGCGTGCGCTCGTTGCCGAACGAAGCGTCGAGCGCAAAGGCGGGCGTTTCGGGCTGGCGCATGAGGGCCTGGATGACGCCGCCCATGGCATCGCTGCCGTAGAGATTGGAAGCGCCGCCGCGCGAGACCTCGACCGTCGAGATGGCGGTGCGCGGAACACGATCCCAATAGACCCAGCCGCCGAAGGGATCGATGAGAGAGATGCCGTCGGCGAGAACGAGGGCGCGACTGGCGGCGGTGCCTCCGAGGCCGCGCAAGGAAACGCCCTGCGAGGAGGCATTGGCGCTGCGGCTATCGGAGCGGCGAAACAGAGAGAAGCCGGGCACATCGCGCAGAACGTCGTCGAGGCGGACGGCGGGCGAGGCCGTGACATCGGAGGTGGAGAGAAGGACGGTGCTGCCGGGCGTATCGGCTAGGCGAACCTCGGTGCGGGCGGCGGAGACGACGACCTGCTCGTTGACGAGCGCGGGCTGGAGGGCGATGTCGAAGTGCAGGGGAGTTTGCGCGCCGGGATCGATGTGGAACGATTTGTGCGCGACGAGGAATCCCGGGGCGGTCACGTCGAGAGTTGCATTGCCGGGCGGGACGGCGGTGAAGGAAAAATGGCCGGTGGCGTCGGTCTGGGTGGCGGCGCGAAAAGGGCCGCACTCGAGGCGAACCGCGGCGGCACGAATCACCGCTCCGGAGGCGTCATGCACGAGGCCGTCGACGATGGTGGACGGATTGTTTTGGGCGGAGGCCGCAGCGAGGCATGCGAAAAAAACAGAGAGGATCGCGCGTCGAAACATTTCTCCAGGGCCTTCTCGATGTGCAAGTTTGGCTGCGAAACTCCATGTTACAGGGTGGGCGGGGCGGCGTCCTAATTTGGCTGCTGCGGCTCTGCACTGTTCACCACGGAGACGCGGAGTCACGGAGAAAATCCCATGCAGCCCCGTTCCCCGCATCTAAATTGGCATGCTACGCTTTGAGTTATTGGAGAACACTGATCTGGTGAAGGCTGTGGCGGCGACGCGACGATTTCTTGCTCTTCAACTTCTTCCTCTTTCTCATTCGCGCATGATGCGGGTGTGTTTGCGCGAAGCGATTCTGCCTGCGTTGGTGTTGGCGATGCTGCTGGGCGCGGCGAGCGCGCCGCTCTCGGCCGCCGATCACGGGACGATTGTGCGCGAGGGCATCATTTATATATCGCCCGACGCGAATTCGCACAAACTGGCGCAGGTGGAGCGCGGACGCGAGGTTGTGCTGCTGGACAAGAGCCACAACTGGCTGCAAGTGGAGGCGCTGCTCGGCTTCGCCAACAATCCGGACCCGGCGTTTATAGAAGATGAGGACGCCGAGCGCAAAACGGTAACGGGATGGATTGTGGACGCGGGCGTGGTGTGGGCATCGACGCCGAATGGCGACCGGATTATTTATGGCGCGGCGGTGGATTCGGAAGACGAGGCGAGCCGCGCCCACGGACGGCGCGGGGCGGCGCAGGACGCGCTGCGACTGTACCGGCGGGTGTATGACATTTTTCCGAGTTCGCCGCTGGCGGCGGAGGCGCTGTATCGCGCGGCTGATATCAGGTGGCAGATTGAAAAGTCGGACATGCAATCGCGGCCGTCGGCGCGCGAGAAGGATTCGTTTTACCGGCAGGCGATCGACGAAGAACAGATGAAGCTGGTGATCAAGAAATTTCCGGGGACGAAGTGGGCGGAGATGGCGAGTTTTCATTTCATCGACAACAAGCTGTGCGGCGATTGGCAGGGGACGTCGAAGTGTCCGGACAAGGAAGCGGACATGTACGAGAAGTACGCCAAGGAGCATCCGCAGTCGCCCTCGGCGCCGGAGGCGTTGTATGACGCGGCGTGGCGGCGGGCGGCGCTGATTGAGATCTATAAGACGGAAGAGCAGCCAAAGAAATCGGACAAGGCGCGAGAGCAGGCGATTGGGCTGGCGCAGCAACTGGTCGCGCAATATCCGCAGAGCGACTGGTCGTCGCGGGGGCAGACGCTGCTCTACTTAGTGCAGCAGGGTGTGCCGACTTATGGAAATGCAATTCAGTAATCGGCGCAAAAGCTCGAGATGAAAATCAAGACCCTCGTCCGCTAAACGCCTTCTACACCATGAACGCCGAGGTAGGCCGCCAGTTCGCCCGCCATCTGGAAATCTACAGCGCAACAGAAAATCTTGCAGGGTGAAATCTACGGTGTCACCTCGTAGACCACGCCCAAGTTATGGGCTCCGCCATAGGTTGTTGTGCCGTAGAGGTTGCCGCTGGCGTCGCGGAGCAGCGCGCCACCACCGCCGCCGCCATCGGCGCCACCTTTGAAGTCGTAGAGCACGGTGAAGGTCCATGCACCGCCGCCGGTGGGAGGAGAAAGTTCATAGACCGAGCCGAAGGTATTGTGGCCCGAGGTGACACCATAAAGATTTCCCGCATCGTCGATGATGAGGGCGCTCGGATGACCGCCGTCGGCGCCGTCGGTGAACTCGTAAAGAACGGATTCGGTCCAGCCTCCCTGGCCGTTGGGGCTGAGTTCATAGACGGCGCCAACGCCGGCCGCGCCGCCGTAATCGGTGGTGCCATAGAGATTGCCGGCGTGATCAAAAACGACGCTGGCGGTTGGGTTCGTGCCGTCGGTGCTCGTTCCGAACGGCAATCCCTGAAAGAAATAGATCGGCGTCTCGGTCCATTTTCCTTTGATCTTCTGCATCTCGAAGACGGTCCCGGCAAGATGCGGCCCGCCTTCAAAGGTGGTGCCATAGATGACGTCGCGCTTCTTCGAAGGGGGGTAAAAGATGGGAGGCGCTTCGGGAGCGGTGCCATCGTTGTTTCCACCCATAAAACTGTAGCGAACTGCTTCCTTCCACTTTCCGCCCGTCTTGGGTATGAACTGAAACACCAGGCCTTCATTATTCTTGCCGCCGGCAGCCGTCACGCCAAATAAGTGGCCGGCAGGGTCCAGGACCAGGCCGTCGCAAGAGAGGCCGTCATTGACCGTTGGGAAGGTACCGAGGATGGTTTCGCTCCAACTGCCGCCCGAAGGGGCCAGTTGAAACACGGAGCCTGTGCCATGCGGGCCGTAGTATAGGTTGCAGCCGGAGAGATTGCCGCTCGCATCCATCACCAGCAAGGCGTAGGGATTGCCGCCGTCCGTGCTCTGGTCGAAGACGTGGATCACGCTTTCGCTCCAGGAGCCTTGGTTCGGGGTCATCTCGAAAACAACACCGCATCCGGCCGAGAGCTGGGTGCCGCATTCATCGTTGCCGCCGGTGTTGGTCACTCCAAAGATGTTGCCGCTGGCGTCGAACAGGATTCCGTCTGGATAAGCTCCATCGCTTCCGCCGGCGAAACTGTGCAGCACTTTTTCGGTCGCACCCAACGCGTTCTCCGCGAGTATCGACCAGAAACAAAGAACCGCTAGAGAGAACAATAGCCCGCAAAGCCTTCGTAAACGCATGTGGAACCCCTTTCGCTCGTGAGGTGGGAAGCGGCAGTCAGCCGACGAATTGGGCTAACTAAGTTTGGGACGGAATTGTCGCAAAAATCCAAGAAGCAATCAACTGAGAACCGAGAGCTGAGAGCTGGGTAGTGTCTGAAATGCGCACCTTTCAGACACCGCCGAGAGCTGGCAGGCCTGTGGGAAACCGGCGTGAACAAAAAATCCGTCGTCACTAAGAAAGCCAGCGACTTGGCACGGATTGACCGCATGAAGGATCGCGGGTGGGCCAGTCTTCCGCTCAAATCACTACGAAGTGGGTGCCCCATCCTTCGCGCACTTTGCGAAGGGTGGGTGGCAGACTGATCGCACCGTGGGCGTCGCCTAGCTCACCCCCTATTCCGACCCAGATAGGATCGTTCGTTATTGAGCCCGTTTCTGCGTCGCGTACAATGGCGGCATGAAAAGCACGACGAATGTAAAGAGAGAGGAGGGCGCTCGGTTCCTCCACTATTTCGGGCCGTTGCTGGACGCTCTGCGCGCTTTGGGCGGATCGGGAACACCCGACGAGGTTGTCGAACGCGTCGCACTCGACCTTAATCTCCCCGATGAGACTCAAAACGAGACCCTTCCGTCTGGGGAATCGCGATTTCGAAACCAGGTTGCTTGGGCACGTTTCTACCTCGTCCGAGAAGGCCTACTGGATTCGTCAAAACGTGGCGTCTGGAGTCTCACAGAGCGGGGCCGATCAACAAAACTCTCGCTCGAACAAGCGCGTGAGATTCGTCGTAGGTGGGTTCGTGTCTTTGAAGAAGCGCGCCGTAAGAAGTCGGATTTCCCAGAGAGCGATCCAGAGATAGACGAAGAGTCCGAAACAGACCTGCAGACTCAACTCATCACGATGCTTCGCACACTTCCGGCTGAGGGCTTCGAGCGGCTGTCGCAACGTTTGCTACGCGAAGCGGGTTTTGTCCAGGTAGTGGTTACAGGCCGAAGCGGCGATGGCGGCATCGACGGATATGGCACCCTCCAAGTTAATCCGCTTGTTTCCTTTAAGGTCCTATTTCAGTGCAAACGTTATACAGGGTCCGTTTCTCCCTCTCAGGTTAGGGATTTCAGGGGCGCGATGTCGGGTCGCGCCGACAAAGGCATCATCATCACGACCGGCACTTTCACCGCCGAGGCCCGTCGCGAAGCCTCCCGTGACGGCGTCCCACCGATCGAGTTGATTGATGGCGAAAAGCTCGTCGAGATGTTCAAGGATCTTGAGTTTGGACTCAGGCCGGTCAAGACCCATGAAATCGACAAGACATTTTTCGAAGAATTTCAGAAGAAGTAGGGGGCCTCGTGCCCTACTCATCGCGCACTTTGCGATGAGTGGGCTTTACCGCGACGCGACTTCGTCCAGTCGCGCCAGCGTGTCCGGATAACGGCGCACCAGCAGCACAAGGGCCGCCGCCTGTGGATTCGGCTTGGCGCGCCCCTGTTCCCATTTCTCCAACGTTCGCTCGTTAATGCGCAGCCTGCGTGCGAACACCGCGCGCGAGCAGCGCAGTTTCTTTCGTGTGTCGAGAATGAGTTTCGAATCGACTTTGGGGAGCGGCGCAGACTCAACCTTGTAACTCCGCAAAGTGATCTTGCCTTCGCGGTGGCCCTTCATCGCCGCCACCCCCTCCATCAACTCACCGAAAATGTTTCTCTTCGCCATGGCTGACAGTTCCGAAACCTACTCCCCCAATCCGAAGCTCATCATCCCTACCTGCCCGACTTCACAGCCACCAGCATCTCGCGCCGCAGGATGGCGTTGATCCGGGACTGGTAACCCTTCCCCTGTCCCTTCAGCCAGTCCAGCACATCGGCATCGACGCGCGCAGTGATCTGGCGCTTGCGCGGGCGATAGAAGTTGCCCCGCCTCGCGTTCTTCCACTGTTCCTCGGTCATCTCTGGGATATCGCTGGTATCAATCTCGCTGTCGGCACGCCCCGCCAGCGCCATCAACTTCGCCCGCCGCCCTTTCGTCAACGCGGGCAGTTTGTCCAATGTGTAGCTAACTATTTTCGTCTTCATAGCGTCGCCTTTCTTTCCGGGTCGCGGGCCGAGCCGAGATGATGCGAATGACATCGACTAGGTTGCTGTGACTAAGTCTGCCGTCCTCGAGTCCTTCCCGCACGGTGTGGGCCACCGTGAGCAGAAGTAAACCCTCGACCATACCAAGGGTCTGCCAACGCTGCTCCCCGCCCTCGATGCGGTCCTGCACGGAAACGTACAGCGGGTCGCGGAATACCTGGCACGCCTCCTCGAAGCTCACGCCGTGCTTGCGCTGGTTGGAGAGATTCTTGGTCTCGTCCCACTCGAAGCGGATGCCTGCCACGCCATTATTATAATTATATTTTTGTAATTATACAAAAATCCTGAAGGAGGCTTGCGCGCTTCCCATCCCTGTCGATTTTTACCTAAAGTATTTATTCCTCAATAACATACCCGCAAAAATCCACTCAAAATGACCGCACAAATCGAACTAACTCATTGATTTAAAAATACTTTAGACGTAAGTCCTTATTTCTCAAAGACCTGGCGTTTCTTGCCGCCAAGTCTCTGATTCCAAAAGACCGCTCCGGGGGGGACTCCATTAACCAACTGATAAACTTCACCTGACTGAACATCGACCACGGACGAGTTGACAAGACCTCAACCACTCCTGTAAACAGGCCCCCAATGACTGCTTCCGCCCCACAAATCACCATCCGCGATCTCCGCACCATCGACGAGCTCGATCAACTGAAGGCTGTCGAGAAAGAAGTCTGGGGAATGGCCGACGAAGACTCGCTCCCCATGACCGTGGCGATCGCGCTGAAGGCAGCCGGCAACATCTTCCTCGGCGCCTTCGCAAAAGACAAAGCGGGGAAAGAGAAGATGGTCGGATTCGCCTTCGGATTCCTCGGGCGCGAGCATGGGCAGACCACCATCCACTCCCACATGCTCGCCGTGCTCGATGCCTACCGCCATCTCGACCTGGGCGCGAAGCTCAAGCACGCCCAGCGCGAGCGTACCCTCGCCATGGGCGTGCACGAGATGACGTGGACCTTCGATCCCCTCCAGAGCCGCAACGCCCATTTCAACTTCGCCAAATTCGGCGTCGTGTCGGATACCTACAAGATAGATTTCTACGGCCCCGAGACTTCCAGTGTGCTGCACCGCAACGGCACCGACCGCCTGTGGGTGCGCTGGCTGCTGAACTCGCGCCGCGTCCGCGACCGCATCGCGGGGAAGAGCGCAGGCAGCCGCGCCGAGACGCTGGATGCGCTGCGGCTGCTGAAGCCGCTGGTGCGCTTCGACGGCAAGGGCCAGCCAGCGCGGGCCGAGCTGGCCGAGGCGCTGCGCCGCGAGCGCGTGAGCATCGAGATCCCGGGAGACATCCTGGCGGTGGAGAAGACAGACGTGGCGCTGGCGCGCGAGTGGCGCGACGCAACCCGCTGGGCCTTCCGCGAGAGCCTGAAAGCTGGGTTCTTCGTCGCCGAGTACTGCCGCTCTCTGCGCGGGCAGCAGGGGCCGGGGGCGTACCTCCTTCAGCGTGGCCCGCTAGCCGACTTCATCGCCGGGTGAGGGGGGCCGGGGTAGTGTTCCACGTGGAACACTTTGCGGGTTGGGGAATGCTCCCAATGTTCCACGTGGAACATTTGTGCATGTGTAAATATATGTACAGTTTGTACGTTCGTGGGCGAAGATAATGCGAAACTTGGAGGCGAAAATAAATTTGGTTTTTGGGTGGCGTGAAAGTGGGCGAATCGGGGATTTTTCGTTGGCGGGATGTTTACTATCTGGTTATAGAGCGCCTTCTTTAATCTTCGTTTGACCTATGAGAAGGCTGGAGTTAGCGCGGGTTTCTGGTTTACGGGTCTAGAATCAAGCACTTATAGCGAAGTGTTTGGGAGTAAGGGACTTACTAGTGGCGAGTTACCTCGCTTTGCGTGTGATAGGGGGTTTCTGGGGCTGGATTTTGTCAAGTTGACAGGGCGTGCTATGGGAATTGAAATTCGGGAAGAGCGGCGCGAAGGGGCATGAAGTCACAGGCAATTCAAGCATCCCGGGAGAAAAGGACGGGTTACGGTGCCACATCCGGAGCGGGATATACCGATTGGCACACTCAAGAGCATCGAAAGGCAGGCGGGACTCAAGCTGCGGTGATCCAAACTTGGTCCAAACTGCGGATGATCGAGATCAACCAATCCCGCCCGGACAGGGGAGCGTATGGAATACATTGCCTATCTTCATAAAGACCGGGGATCGGATTACGGCGTGAGCTTTCCGGATTTTCCCGGATGCATCACCGCCGGACGGACTCTGGACGAAGCGAGCCGGATGGCGGAGGAGGCGCTGGCCCTGCATATCCAGGGCATGATCGAGGACAGAGACCCGGTGCCGGAACCCTCGAAGCTCGAGGACATTGCGAAGGACGCAGCCCGGCAGGGAGCGATTGCCTTCATGGTGAAAGTGGAAGCGCCGGATGCGACCGTGCGCGTGAACATCACGGCGCGGGAAAGCCAGATCGCGAAGATCGACGAGTTAGCCGAGGCTGCCGGCATGACGCGGTCCGGCTATATGGTGCGCGCGGCCATCGGCGGCCAGCGCGGCGGGATGCGAGCTAAATCGCGCGGCAGGCAGTTCCGGACCCGCCAATAACGATGAGGACCGGCATGGCGAAAATCTGGGGTACGTCCCGTCTGTCCCCGGGTGTCGTCCCCGGGGATCCGGGAAAGTCTGTACAAAACGTCTCTACGAAATCTGAGCGCAGGCGCCCACCCGCGTTTTGAAACCATCAATTCCGTCCTGCATGCGCTCGGCGTGAAGTTCGCCGTCGTGGGTGAACGCGAGAGTTAGACCGGGCTGCCGAAGGAAGGTCTCAGGCGGTCGGCGGCTGTGGCATCCTACCCTTCGAAGAGCGAAGGGTAGGGCACACGGCTCCCACAACCAACACATCGTAATGGCTGCTCTGCTATGTTCAACCCCGGAAACCAGATAGGCACTGTTTTTTGTCTTCATCTTTTGCTACCAGTTCTTGAGGGTGCAGAGGTCATGCAGCCGACGAAGACGAATGGCACAGCGAAACAACGCAGGAACCAAACGGGTGTCGAGCGGAGTCGGCCCGCCTACCGACTTAGACTTTGAGAAGGCTCTGATGTTTTTTCATGCCTACATGTATGGCCCTCTGCAGGGCAAGCTGCGCCTATACCGGGCGCGCGATGTGCATTCTGTGGGCAAGGCACTTTCTTCTGACTGGGAAGTCTTCGCGTCCATCCTTGTCAAGGACATCGGCACGAAGTTGACCAAGGGTGTGGATTTGAGCAGGTACGAAGTCAAATCCGCTGAAGACGGTGGGAGCTATGAATACCAGTACCACAAGATCTCGGGGAAGCAAAAACTCGTAGACGACAAACGAGTCGGACACTTGTTCTTTGACCACAAGGACAATCTTCGCAGCGTTGATCTCCGCTACGCATCTGGCGCGGCCCTGTCAGAGTTCTTCGACAAATGGCTGAAAGAGTTCCCTGACCCGTACAAACAGCGTTATCGCAAAGGTATTCCCTTTCGTTTTGTCAAAGAGAATGGCACCCTGCTGATGAGCTTGCGCGACGGCGAGGTCACATTTCCACGCCTTCAGGCGGCGGGTTCGCGGAAAGCGACCGAGGGACTGGCTACCGACGAAGACGCGTGAGTGCGAGAGAGACGCCTGCACTGAAGGGTCGTCTTCCAGCGTGCTGAAGGGTACGCTAGATTCCCACAGGACTACCGTGCTATGTTCTCGACGAGAGATTCTCACAAGGCCCCATGGTAGCTGCGACAGCTGTTGTTGATCAGCCCACGGCTGATTCATATCTCGAATCTGTCGAGCGCTCACCTTCCGACGAACTTAACTGCATCGAGTTTTTTGCTGGCATCGGGCTGACCCACTTGGGTCTTAGCGTACACGGTTGGAAATGCGTCTACGCGAACGATATCGAACCCAAGAAAAGACGCATGTATGAGGACCGCTTCGGAAAGGCAGACTACTACCACGTTGAAGACGTCTGGAAGACCGACAGGATTCTTGCCAGAATCCCGTCGCGTCGCGTTGACCTTGCGACCGCTTCCTTCCCGTGCGTCGATCTGTCGCTTGCGGGCAATCTGAAGGGTTTGTCGGGCAGTGAATCGAGTGCATTCTACGGTTTTATCAAGGTGATGAAAAAGCTACGTCAGGAGGGCCGCGCGCCGAGAGCCGTGCTTATCGAGAACGTAATCGGGTTTCTCAGTGCGCACGACGGTAAGCACTTTCGGGCGGCGCTTCAGCAGCTCGCCGACCTCGGCTACTTCGTAGATGCGTTCGTCGTCGATGCGAAACACTTCACACCGCAGAGTCGCCCGCGTGTGTTCATCGTGGGCTTCGAAGACCGGCTGATGCCTGCAAAGCGGTATCAGTACTATCTCTTCGAGGGAGATACGCTTGACACGTTTCGAGAGAACCCAGAGCCTCTGGAAAGCGCATTGCGGCCCAGAAGACTGCTTGAAAAACTCAGTGCCTCGAAGTTGCGGACTGGATGGATTCCCTTGTCCTTGCCACACCTGCCTGGAGAACAGCGCAGCCTTCACAAGTCCATCGACACAGACGATTCACAAGAATGGTGGCAGGAGTGGCGTGTCAAGAAGCACCTTGCTGAGATGCACCCGGCGCACCTGAGCCGTGTGACTGAACTAAAGAAGGGCAAGGAACTCAGCGTGGGCACTATCTACCGTCGGGTGCGACATGGCAAATCGAGGTCGGAGATTCGCACCGATGGGCTTGCAGGTTGTCTGCGAACGCCGCGTGGTGGCAGTAGCAAGCAGATCGTATTCACTGCTGGCAAAGGCAAGATTCAGATGCGGTGGATGACGCCACGCGAGTACGCACGTCTTCAGGGCTGCCCAGATTTCCCCATCAAGGTCGAGCGTAACGAGGCGTTGTGGGGCTTCGGCGACGCTGTGTGTGTGCCGGTAATTAGTTGGATTGCAGAGAACGTGCTATCGCAGATTTTTCCTGCCACGATTCGTCAGCTTCAGCAAGCGGCTTGCGACTGAATCGGCATTCTTGAGCGTGCATTCCCAGATCACGGCGGTTCGCCAGCCAGCTTTGCGTAGAGCTTCGCGAACGCGTCTGTCGCGCCTTCGGTTCCCGTCGATTTTCTGCACCCAGTACGCCACATTCGACGTTGGCAGCGCCGCGTTCTTGCAGCCCTTGTGGGCGTGCCAGAAGCACCCATGTACGAACAGAGCCAGGTTGGAAGCTCGAAGGATGAAGTCGGGTTGTCCCGGTAGGTCGGCGTGTCGACTGAAAGGCAGCTTCAGCGACCGCAGCAACGCTTCGCATTTATTTTCTGCACCCGTGCCTTTTGAATGCACGGCTCGCATGATCTGGCTTCGCCGGGACTTGTTAAAGGTATCGGCCATGACATGTGACGACTTGTGACGACTCACTTCTTCGTGAACGGGGTGGCGTCTTTGTGCCTTGACGTCGCTCATGATGTTACGCAGCGCGGCAATCACCGGCAAGTGATTCTGTCGAGCGATTTTCAGACCTCGCCGCTTACCTGGAGTTACTGCGGCACTATGTCGTCCTGCGCCGTCTTTCTTTGGTGGTACTGGCTGATATCCAATCACGTGCACTTGATCGTGGACCTCGAACGCCGGCGAGCGCGGAGTTTGATGCGCCACCGAGGGCGGGACGCCGGCGCTATGCCATCGGCTGGAGATCCTTGAGAGCTTTTTGTCCCTGGAACCAGCGGTAGACGAAAAAGGCGTGGACTCCGAAGGCCCAGATGGAAAAGACCGCCATGAGAGCGAGCATGTCGAGAGCGTAGAGGGCGATGCCGAGAATGAAAGCCCAGCGATATCCTTTGCGAGCGGCGAATCCGAGGGCGCAGAGGACGACGATCCACAGCACTACCGTTCCCTCGAATACGGTGGAAAAGTTTTCTCCGAAGCGGCGGCCGTAAAGGCCTAAGAGGTCGAAGACGCCGATGTTGATGAGAAAGTGGATCTGGATGGGAAGGATGCCGCTGCTGGTGGCGGCCAGTCCGGCGGCGTAGAAGAAGTAGGTCGCATCTCTCTGGCTATCTTCGCGCAGTTCGTCGCGACGCCATTGCTGAGCTTCCTTGTACTCTTCGTCCGTTCGGCCAGCGCCTGCGTTGAGTAGCTCCATGGTTGATCCGGGAAAACGTGGTGAGTGTAACACGGAGAGGGTAGGTGAGTGGGTGAGTAAGAGCGAAGGGCCTCGACGGCTAAGAGCCGGGTGGGAGTGGGGTTTCATCGCAGCGCTGAAGCGCTGCGCCACCCAAAATCGTCGGGCATCCCTGCGGGGTTTGGGTCGTAGACGTTCTTTCGCCCCTTTTGGGGCTGCGTCGTGTTTCCATTTCCACCCACGGCTTGCGCCGTGGGCTGCATTCTTGCGCCGCTTCGCGGCTGGCAGTGCGGGATTTGAATCAGCGTGGAAATGGCTTTCATAAGATGGTCCAGCCCGGCCACGGGGAGAACTCCTTGCATTGCCGGTTTGCGCTGCCGGCTGGCATGGGGTCCTTCGACTCCGCAGCCTCATCGCTGCGCGATGATGCTGCTCCGCTCAGGATGACAGCGTTGTAATAGATGCGGACTTATGGGGATTCTATGCTCAGGATGACAGCGTTGTGATGGATGCGGATTCTATGCTCAGGATGACCAGCGTTGTAATAGATGCGGACTTATGCGGACTTATGCTCAGGATGACGGCGTTGTAATGGACAGCGCTGTAATGGATCTAAGCTCTATCTGGTGGCGGTTGCTATGTATTGGGGGCCTTTTACCGCTTTCATGTATTGGGCGCGCTCGAAGGCGGAGGGGTCGGGGCAGCGCTGCTGGCTCATGCTGCCGCGCATTTGCTGGACCGATTCGTATTCGTGGGCTTCCATCCACTGGCGGACGCCCTGCTCGATGGAGCGCAGGTGGTTGATGCCGTTGCGGAGGAGGGTGGAGCAGAGCATGGTGACGTCGGAGCCGACCATGAGGAGTTTGATGACGTCTTCGGCGCCGTGAATGCCGCCGGTGGCGGCGAGGGCGGCTTTGACGCGGCCGTGGAGAACGCCGATCCAGGTGAGCGGGAGGCGCATGGCTTGCGGCGTGCTGAGGAGGACGTGGGGAGCGATGGAGAGAGTTTCGAGATCGACGTCGGGCTGATAGAAGCGGTTGAAGAGGACGAGGGCGTCGGCGCCGGCGGCGTCGATGCGCTGGGCCATGTTGGCGAAGTTGCTGAAGAACGGGCTGAGCTTAATGGCGACGGGAATGTGGACGGCGGTTTTGACGGCCTGGACGATGTCGAGGTAGTGCTGCTCGACTTCGGCGGAGGACAGGTTGGGGTCGGTGACGACCCAGTAGATGTTGCACTCGAGGGCGTCGGCGCCGGCCTCTTCGATTTGGGTGGCGTATTGGATCCAGCCGCCGACGGAGGAGCCGTTGAGGCTGGCGACGATGGGGATTTGCACGGCGGCTTTGGCTTTGCGGATGTGCTCGAGATAGTCGTCGGGGCCGAGGTGGTATTCGCTGGCCTCGGGGAAGTAGCTGAGACTCTCGGCAAAGCTCTCGGTGCCGGCGCTGAGATAGAAGTCGAGTTCGAGGCTTTCTTGCTTTAATTGCTCTTCGAAGAGGGAATAGAGGACGACGGCGGAAGCGCCGGCGTCTTCGAGCTGGCGGATGGAAGAGATCTCTTGCGAGAGCGGGGAAGCGGAGGCGACGAGGGGAGTGCGAAGCTGTAGTCCTAAATAGCGTGTGGTGAGGTCGAGCATGTCTTTCTCCTGTCAGAAACTTTGAGCTATGGACTGCGAGCTTCTACTTCACTACTAACTCCGGCTTGTTTGTCAGTTTTCTTGAGGCCAGGTATTCGTAGAACTTGAATCTGGCTTCGGCATCGTGCTGGGCTTCGGCCCATAGGATCTTGGCGTGTTCGGGATTGCTCTTGGTCAACATTTTGAAGCGCGTTTCCATTTGCATGAAGTCCTGGACTTTGCGAGTGGGAGTGCGCGAATCCAGGGCTAGCGGATTTTCTCCGGCGGCGACGCGGTCGGGATTGTAGCGATAGAGGAGCCACTCGCCGGAATCGACCGCGGCTTTCTGGTCCTGCATGCCGGTGGTCATGTCGATGCCGTGGGCGATGCAGTGGGCATAGGCGATGATGATGCTCGGGCCGTCGTAGGCTTCGGCTTCGAGGAAGGCTTTGAGCGTGTGCTCGTCTTTGGCGCCCATGGCGACCGAGGCGACGTAGACGTTGCCGTAGGCCATGGCCATCATGCCGAGATCTTTCTTGCCTCCGGGCTTGCCGCCCGCGGCGAATTTGGCGACGGCGGCGCGGGGCGTGGCTTTGGACTGCTGGCCACCGGTGTTGGAGTAGACCTCGGTGTCGAGGACGAGGAGGTTGACGTTTTTGCCGCTGGCGATGACGTGATCGAGGCCGCCGTAGCCGATGTCATAGGCCCAGCCGTCGCCGCCGACGATCCAGACACTTTTCTTGACGAGCATGTCGGCGAGTTGGAGGAGCTGTTTGGCTTCGGGCGAGGTGGCATTTTTCAGTTTGTCTTTGAGTTGAGCGACGCGCTGACGCTGATCGTAGATGTCGGCTTCATCTTTTTGCGGAGAGTTGAGGAGGCCGTTGATGAGTTCGTCGCCGAGCTGGCCATTGCAGCGCTTGACGAGCTCGCGGGCGAATTCGGTTTGTTTGTCGATGGAGAGGCGGAAGCCGAGGCCGAATTCGGCGTTGTCTTCAAAGAGCGAGTTGGACCAGACGGGACCGCGGCCATCGGAATTTTTTGTCCAGGGCGTGGTGGGGAGATTGCCGCCATATATAGAAGAGCAGCCGGTGGCGTTGGCGACGAGAGCGCGATCGCCGAAGAGTTGGGACATGAGTTTGAGATAAGGAGTTTCGCCGCATCCGGAGCAGGCGCCGGAGAATTCGAAGAGCGGCTCCTGGATCTGCTGCTGGCGGATGTTGCCGACCTTGATGTTGCGGCGGTCGAGCTCGGGGATTTTGAGGAAGAAATTCCAGTTGTCGCGCTCGGGGATGCGGAGCGGGGGTTGCGGCTCCATGTTGATGGCTCGGAGGCGCGTCTCCTGTTTGTTTTTGACCGGGCAGATGTCGACGCAAATGGCGCAGCCGGTGCAGTCTTCGGGGGCGACCTGGATGCTGAGCTTCATGCCGGCGAATTCTTTGTCGCGCGCGTCGGTGGATTTGAAGGTGGGCGGCGCGGAGGCGAGTTCTTTGGAGTCGAAAACTTTGATGCGGATGACAGAGTGGGGGCAGACCATGGCGCACTTGCCGCACTGGATGCAGATTTTGGTGTCCCATACGGGGATTTCGAGAGCGAGGTTGCGTTTTTCCCATTTGGCGGTGCCGGTGGGGAAGGTGCCGTCGTTGGGGAAGGCACTGACGGGGAGCTCGTCGCCGCGATTTTCGTAGATGATGCCGAGGACGTTGCGATCGAAGTTGGGCGCGGTTGTGGGGAAGGGCTCGGCGATTTCGAGAGTGCTGGTGACGGTGGCTGGAACCTTGACTTCGTGCAGGTGAGCGAGGGTTTCGTCGACGGCCTGCATATTTTTCGCGACGACGTCTTCGCCCTTGCGGCCATAGGTGTCGCGAATGGATTTGCGAATGGCTTCGATAGCTTCATCGCCGGGAAGAATTTTGGAGATGGCGAAGAAGCAGACTTGCAGGATGGTGTTCATGCGGCTGCCCATGCCGGTGTCGCGCGCGACGGTGTAGGCGTCGATGACGAAGAGGCGAGCCTTTTTGGCGATGAGCTGCTTCTGGACGGTGCGCGGAAGTTTGTCCCAGGTTTCGTCGGCGCCGAATGGACTGTTGAGAAGGAAGGTGCCGCCATCGACGAGGGCGCTGAGCATGTCATAGCGCTCGAGGAAGATCCATTGATGGCAGGCGACGAAGTTGGCTTTGGAGACGAGATAGGTGGAGCGAATGGGATTGGGGCCGAAGCGGAGATGCGAAGTGGTGACGGCGCCGGATTTTTTGGAGTCGTAGACGAAGTAGCCCTGGCCGTAGTTGGGCGTGTTCTCGCCGATGATCTTGATGGAATTTTTGTTGGCGCCGACGGTGCCGTCAGCCCCGAGGCCGTAGAACTGGGCGCGAACTACGGAGTCGGGCTCGGTGGAGAAAGAGGGATCGTAGGTCAGGCTGGTGTGGCCGAGATCGTCGTTGATGCCTACGGTGAAATGATTTTTGGGGGCGGGAGCGTTGAGATTGTCGTAAACGGCCTTGACCATTGCGGGGGTGAATTCTTTTGAAGAGAGGCCGTAGCGGCCGCCGATGACTTCGATGGAGCGGCGCTTGGACTCGTGGAGGGCATTGACGATGTCGAGGTAGAGCGGTTCGCCGGCCGCGCCGGCTTCTTTGCAGCGGTCGAGGACGGCGATCTTTTTTACTGAGGCAGGAAGAGCGGCGGCGAAATGCTTGACTGAGAAGGGGCGATAGAGGCGGACTTTGAGGAGGCCGATTTTTTCGCCGCGAGCGGTGAGAGCTTCGACGGTTTCGTGAGCGGCTTCGGCGCCGGAGCCCATCATTACGATGACGCGCTCGGCATCGGGAGCGCCGACGTAATCGAAAAGATGATAGGAGCGGCCGACGAGCTTGGCGAACTTGTCCATGGTGGCCTGGACGATTTCAGGGGCGGCGTCGTAGATGGGATTGATGGTCTCGCGCATCTGGAAGAAGACGTCGGGATTCTGGGCGGTGCCGCGGAGAACCGGATGATCGGGTGAGAGTGCGCGCTGACGATGCTCGAAAACGCGGTCCATATTGATCATGGCGCGGAGGTCGTCGTCATCGAGGACTTCGATTTTGTTGACCTCGTGCGAGGTACGGAAGCCGTCGAAGAAATGGAGGAAGGGGATGCGGGTTTCAAGCGAGGCAGAGTGGGCGATGAGGGCAAGGTCCATGGCCTCCTGCACGGAGTTGGAGGAGAGCAGGGCATAGCCGGTGGTGCGGCAGAACATGACATCGCTGTGGTCGCCGAAGATGGAGAGGGCGTGAGTGGCGATGGTGCGGGCGGAGACGTGGAACGCGGTGGGGGTGAGCTCGCCGGCGATCTTATTCATGTTGGGGATCATGAGGAGCAATCCCTGAGAAGCGGTAAAGGTGGTGGCGAGGGCCCCGGTCTGGAGCGCGCCGTGGATGGCGCCGGCAGCGCCGCCTTCACTTTGCATTTCGGTGACCTGGGGAACGGTGCCCCAGATGTTGAGCTTTCCTTCGGAGGCCCACTGATCTGCCCACTCACCCATGTTGGAAGAGGGAGTGATGGGGTAGATGGCGATGACTTCGTTGACGCGGTAGGCGACGCTGGCAACCGCTTCGTTGCCATCCATAGTCTTGAACTTACGCATGGAGAACCTCCTCGGTATTAGGGGCAGCGGCTGCCAACGAAGCAGCCCAGGTTGAAGAGCGAAAAGAACATGATAAATCCGCCGGGCGCGGCAGTACACACCCACCGACGCACTCCACTATGCCGTAGAAAAGGGAGGAGGGGTGACGACGTGGGTCACACGAAGATGTGACAGAAATCACAGGGAAGGAACCGCGTGGAGACGGCGGTTTCCCGTGTCGCAGCCTAGGGATTGGTGACTTAGTCACTAAGGATGGTGATTTTCGTCACTGTCAGAGATGAAAGCTGTTATACAATTCGCGCGCATCTCCCGGCAGAAAAAAGGGCCCCAAGCAAGGGCCGGAAGATGTGGTGCGGCGTTGCATCGCATTCAAGTAAGACAGGAGGAAAGGGATGCAAGTGCGAAGGCGAGTTTTATGGAGTCTGGTGGTGTTGAGCCTATTGCTGGTGACCACCGCGGCGATCTGCGAGGACCGACCGGCGGCAGCACAGGCGAGTACGACAGCAGCGGGCGATCCGCTTTTACAGCTACTGGTGAGCAAGGGAGTGCTGAGCGCGGACGATGTTAAGTCCGTGGCAGGAACTCCGGAAGAGCAACGAGCAAAGTTACTGGAAATATTGCGGCAGAAAGGGATCTTGAGCGCGGCGGACTACGACAAGCTGGCCGGGCCATCGGCGGCGGCGCAAGTGGATCCGAACCTGGTGGCATCGACGACACCGATTCTTCCGGTGGCGATAACGCAAGCGGCAGCGCCGAAGTCAGAAGCACCTGCGCCGGCTCCGCCGGCGGTGATAGCGGCGGTGGTGCCGATCCGGGTGTTCCCAGTGGACGCGCCTAAGACCGGCGGTCTAAACGGCATCAAAGTGGGCCCGCTCACGCTTGCGCCTTACGGTTTCGTCAAGGCGACGGTCGTGCATGACAGCAGCGACCCGGATGGCGATGACTTCCCGTTTCCTGGCATCTGGCTGAATTCCGGGAATATTTTGAGCACCGGCCCAACGAAGGATCCGGAGTTCCACGTCAAGGCGCGCTCCACCCGTTTCGGGCTCAACCTGGAATGGCCGGACATTTCAAAAAACCTGACGCTTACCGGGAAGATCGAGGGCGACTTGGAAGGCAACTTCAGCGAAGTGGACAACCGCGACGTTTCCTCGATTCGCAGCAGTATGCCACAGCTGCGCTTGGCATACGTGCGTATGGATTACCACGCCGGCGAGAACACCGACATTTTCTTTGTAGGTGGACAGGACTGGACGCTTTTCGGATCCGGCGCACTGATGAATATAGTGGAAACGACGTTTAATGGCGCATATTGGGGCAACACTTATACGCGTTCGCCACAACTGCTGGGTGGGTTTATAGAGACGCTGAGCAAGGAAAACCACGTCAATCTCGAGGGTCAATTTGGGATCATGATGCCCAGCACGGGTCAAATCCTGAAGCTCGGGACACTCGGTCTCGCGGGCCAACTCGGGCAAGGCGAGCGCGAAGGCGCCGACTCCGACCGTCCTGAATGGGAAGGCAGAGCGGCGTTGAGTTTCCAACTCGACAAGGCCCGAGGTGTCGCCCCGGCACAGATCGCGTTTGCTGGATTCCGTGCCAGACGCACATCAATCGCTTACAATTTGTCCGCGGTCGGTCCGTCCGGAACGTACGCGGATTTGTGTGCAGATACCAACTACTGCAGTACCTTCCCGAACGGCTTTCAGGCTTCCAGCACAATGTGGGGCGGCCAAATCGTGGCGCAATTACCCACGCGATGGTTCACGCTGGTTGCGACTGCCTATAAGGGAGGCGACCTGCGCTTCTACTTCGGCGGCCAAATCAACTCTTTCGCCACCGATGTTAGCGGGCTGAGCGGCTTGCAGGGACCGTTCCCAACACTCGATGGAGGTCCGCTCGCTGCTGCCGGTGGCGCCGTACTGGGTTGCTCGGGCACGTTTACCGCGACGGGAGTGACGCTGAAGGACGGGATTACCCCTGGAACCTGCGGCGGCACGGTTGAGGTTGCTTCGCAGCGGCCCATCCGTTCCTTTGGCGGATTCGTCCAGCTCGGCTTGCCACTTTCACGCTGGTTTAATGCCGATCCGCATGGTCACAACGCGGGCTGGCAGCTTCAGTTCACGCTCGGCAAGGACCAGGTGGTGGATCGTGACCTGAATAATCCTGGTTACGTTGGCGCCTACAACGGCGGCGGGACGGCTCCATTGCCGCTTTTGATGGGCAAGTCGGCCATCGGGACCCTGTACTACAAGGTCAACAATTGGGCCACGTTCGCCTTTGAGCAGTCGATCTATGCGACGCGTGGTTTGGACCACGCCAACATATACACGATTGCTGGAAATCCATCCAACGAATGGCAAGATCACCGGACGGAGTTCGGGCCGATCTTTACGTTCTAAAAACAACCTGGAAGACGTTCGGCGCCGGCGAGGGAATCGCCGGCGCCGGGCGGGGTTGTGTATGTACCGGGGACGAACTGGCGGGACTAAGCGGTTCGCCACTGCCGGCTAGTGTCCTCATTTGGAATTGCATTCAGAATTGAGATTAGGGCAGCGCGTAAAGGCGAAAGCAGTTGTGCTCGGCGCGGCGAGGGAGCACAATGTACGGAATCTGAGGCTAGTAATTAGAACGGTAACAAAGCGGTTCAGGCAAAGTTTGCAAGAAAGCAGGCTGGAGAGGTTGGTTTGATGAAAGCGAGTAGAACGGCGGGAGTGCTGGCGGGTTTGCGGTGGATGGAAATTTTGCGGAGGGGGTGCGCGTCGATCGCGAATGTGTTGATCGCGAGCGTGTTGATGGCGAGCGCGGCGAACGCGGCGACGCGGGAAGAGATGCGGATCAAGGTTCTGGATTCCGAAACTCGATCCGTGGCCGCTGACGACAACGGTGTTCCCTTGAATTGCGATCAACTCACTTTCGACGCATATTGCCGTTCCAGTAGGACGGCTCCGCTAATAAACACCTTGCTGGTGCAAGAAGGGGACGGCCCGCCGTTCCGCATCAACTGCAAGGCGGAGTCGAGATTATCGAGGTGCGTGCCGCTGCCGAAGGGAGTGAGCTTCGAGGCGAAGCGAGAGAAACACGGCATCAAGGTGTATTACATCGACGACCAGGGCAAGGCGCGGAGCCAGTTGTACACGCTGGTAGGGAAGGAAAAGGGCGAGGGAGCGGAAACGGGGCAGGCGAGTGCGGCGAGTGCGGTGCAGCAAACTGCGGCGCCGACCGCGGCAACGCCAGCGGGTGCGGCGGCGGGAAATGCGAGAACGGTTTCATCGGAGAAGGCGACGGCGGGAAATGGGAAAGAGAACGTGAAATGCAAGTTCACTTCGACTCCAGCGGGAGCCGAGGTGACGGTTGACGGGAAGTATGTGGGCAGCACACCTTCGGTGCTGAGCGTAACGACGGGGAAACACATGGTAGTGGTGTCAATGGCGGGATTTGGCGACTGGAAGCGGGAAGTGGATGTGACGGCGGGATCGGATTTGACAGTGAATGCGGTTTTGCAGAAAGCGCAGTAGGGCGGCGCCGCATCGTCCAAAGGACGTGCAAGATGGCGAACGGAAGCTTCTCGAGAGATACGAAGCAGGCGATGATCTCTCAGTTCCTGGGCTTTGGGCTGGACGCATACGACATGGCAATGGTCGTGGTGATGGCCCCGATCCTGGGCAAGCTGTTCATCTCGCCGGGAGGAACCGCAGCCTGGCAATACACAAAAGTACTGCTGTTCTATTCGATCACGATGGCGGCGAGGCCGGTGGGGTCGGCGTTTTTTGGGCACTATGCCGACAAGATTGGCCGGAAGAATCTGCTGATTTTCACGATTGCAGGAGTGGGCGTGATGTCAGTGCTGGCAGGATTTTTGCCGACGTACGCGCAGGTGGGAGCGTGGTCGTGGCTGATCTTCAGCGCGCTGCGGTTTATGATGGGATGCTTTTTTGGCGGCGAGTATGCGGTGGGGCATACGTTCGCCATTGAATTTGCGCCGCAAAGCAAGCGCGGACAGGTTTCCGGATTTGTGCAGTCAGGATTTCCGCTGGGGTACGTGTTTGCGGCGCTGGTGGTGGCGGCGATCTCAGGGATTGTGGGCGACGCGAACATGCTGAGATACGGCTGGCGAATCGCGTTTGTCACGGGGGCGGTGCCGGTGCTGCTGGCGCTGTGGATCCGGTCCTCGCTGCACGAGTCGCCGGAGTTTGAGCGGGCGAAGGCGCATGGCGAGGTTTCGAAGGCGCCGTTTTTGAGTTTGTTTGTGCCGCCGCAGTTGTGGGCCTTTCTGCAAGTGCTCGTCTTTATGACGGGACTTTTTCTTACCGACTACTCGGTCTACGGATATCTGCCGAGCATCCTGACGCTAAACGGACGCGGATTTGGCACGACGCAATACAGCCTGATTTACGGGTTCGCGCTCTTCATGTCGTTTCTGGGCTACAACTTTTACGGGTGGTTGTCGGACCGGACGGGGCGGAAGATCCTGACGCAATATTACTGCGTGTTTCTGGTGATATTCGCGATTCCGGTGTATTACATCCTGTACCACGCGGCTCTGGCGCGGAATATCAAGATGGCGATTGCGGGTTGTGTGATGGCGGCGATGCTGAAGCTGGCGTGGGGGATGCTGCCGGCGTATTTGTGCGAGCGGTTCCCGACCAAGACACGGGCCACGGGAGTGGGATTCGGGTATTCTTCGGGCGCGTTGATTGGAGCCTGGTTCAGCGTTTACGTTTTGTGGGCGCACAAGATTCCGGTGGTGGCGGGAATCGAGAAGCAGGATCTGTGGCTGTCGCCGGCGGTGATTCTGACGATCGGGTCGATTATGACTTTTGTAAGTTTGTGGTTCTCTCCGGAGACCCGGCACCTGGAATTGGGTGAAGTGGGAGAGGTGGAGCAAGTGGTGGAACCGGCGGTTGCTTGAAGGCAAGGAAGGCGAGGCGGGAGTCCCATCGCTTGCGGAAGTGAGGGGCGCCCGAAGACAGGAAAATCCTTAAAGGAGAAAAAACTGTGGCTACTTCGGACACTTCGTATACGGGAATCAGTCGTTGGTGGCATGTGGTTGGCGGAGTGGTAATGAATCTGGCGCTCGGCTCGCTGTATGGCTGGAGCGTTTTTGTGGCTCCGCTAGAAAAGGAGTTTCACTGGAAGCGCCTGGACACCTCGAATGTATTCATCATCGCGGTGGTGGTCTTCGCGCTGACATTCATTGTTGCGGGAAGGCTGCAGGACAAACTTGGACCTTTCAAAATTTCGATCATCGGCGCGATCCTGGTGAGTCTGGGATTTTTCCTCTGCTCGTATGCCGATAGCCTAACCAAGTTTTTCATTTTCTTCGGTGTGCTGGGAGGATTGGGCAACGGTTTCGGATACGCGACGCCGATTCCCGTCATGTCCAAGTGGTTCCCAGATAAACGCGGGTTGGCGGTGGGACTGGCGGTGGGTGGATACGGGGCAGGGTCGGCGATCTTTGGTCCGCTAGCGGCGAACTATCTGATCCCGAGCTTTGGCTGGCGCTCCACCTTCCAGATTCTGGGCGGCATTTTCTTTGTGATGACGATGGTTGGAGCATTCCTTTTAAAGAACCCACCGGCAGGCTACCGGCCTGCAGGGTGGACTCCGACACCAGCTGCGAAAGCTGCGGCCAGCACATATGACTTCACGCCTGGCGAGGTGCTCCGCACTCCTTCGTTCTACCTGCTGTGGATCGGGTATGCATTTGGCTGCGCGGCAGGCCTGATGGTGATCAGCCAACTGGTGCCGTTTGCGAAGAGCGTGGGCATCCCCACTACCACCCTGGCGGCGTACGGCTTGGTGGTGGGAGCGGTTGGCAATGCATCGGGCCGCATTCTTTCCGCCTGGATGTCGGACCATCTGGGCCGAATCAACGTATTGCGGCTGATGATCGGCATCTCGATGGTGGCGATGCCGATTTTGTATTTTGTGGGCGGCCACGTGGTGGGTCTGTTCGTGATGCTGTTCATCGTGTACTGGTGCTATGGCACGCAGCTTTCGGTGAACGCAGCGACGGCGGCCGATTTCTGGGGAACCAAGAATGTCGGGATCAACTACGGGATGCTGTTTACGGCGTGGGGCGTAGCCGGACTGCTGGGCGGCAAGATCGGCGGCTGGATGTTCGACGCATACCACAATTATCAGATGGCGTTCTACACGGCGGCCGGACTGGCGGCCGTGGCGCTGGTCTGTGAATTGGCGGCGAAGCGTCCGGCGTTGCCGGCGGGAGCCGCGGCGGGAAAGAAAGCGCCGGCGGCGGCGTAGAAACGGGGCGGCGCCGCTCGAAGCGTTTGACGCGGGGCGGTGAAGCTTCATGAACCGGGAATAGCAAGGCAGAAGGCGGCGCTCGCGGCGGCGGGCGCTGTTTCCTGCGCGCAGGGAATTAATCGGAAGGCGAGGGACGCCGCCGGTCGGGACGCGGCGGCGGAGAAGCGCCAGCAAGGCAGCACTCATTTCAGAAAACTCATTTCAAACAAGGGGTAAACGCATATGGCGGACATTCAGAGACCGAAAGTGATTGAAACCAGCGAAGCGCAGATTGCGGTGCATTGGCGGGAAGAAGAATATTACTACCCGTCGTCGAAGTTCATTGGGCAGGCGAACCTAACCGATCCGGATGTACTGAACCGCTTCAGCGAAGAGAAGTTTCCGGAATGCTTCCGGGAATACGCGGATTTGCTGAGCTGGGATGAGTATTGGCACACGACGCTGGATACGAACGATCCGCCATTCTGGAAGTGGTTTGTGGGCGGAAAGCTGAATGCGTCGTATAACTGCGTGGACCGGCATCTGGCGAAGTACAAGAACAAGGCGGCGCTGATTTTTGTTCCGGAGCCGGAAGGCGATCCAGTCGTGTCGGTGACCTATCGCGAGCTGTATGTGAAAGTGAACGAGTTTGCGGCACTGCTGCGGGATTTCTGCGGGCTGAAGAAGGGCGATCGCGTCACGATTCACATGCCCATGGTGCCAGAGTTGCCGATCACGATGCTGGCGTGCGCGCGGCTGGGAGTGATTCACTCGGTGGTGTTTGGCGGGTTCAGCGGCGAGGCATGCGGCACGCGCGCTGCCGATTCGGCCAGTCATATCCTGATCACGATGGACGGGTATTACCGCAACGGCAAGATGCTGGACCATAAAGCCTCGGCCGAAATCGCGCTTGAGGTCTCCGCGAAGGAAGGCCATAAAGTAGATAAGGTCCTGGTGTGGAGGCGGCAGCCGGGCAAGAGTGCGACGGCCACTCCGTTTGTGCAACACCGCGATTACTGGGTAGATGAACTTCTTCCGAACTACGCAGGTGAAATCGTGCCGCCGGAATCGGTGGACGCGGAGCATCCGCTGTTTTTGATGTACACGAGCGGGAGCACGGGGAAGCCGAAGGGATGCCAACACCGTACAGGTGGCTACATGGCGTACGTGACCGGCACCTCCAAGTACATCCAAGACATTCACCCGGAAGATGTGTACTGGTGCATGGCCGACATCGGCTGGATCACGGGTCACTCCTATATTGTTTACGGCCCGCTGGCATTGGCGGCGACCAGCGTGATCTACGAAGGGGTGCCCACCTATCCGGATGCGGGCCGAGTGTGGCGGATTGCGGAGCGGCTGGACGTGAACATCTTCCACACGTCGCCGACGGCGATTCGCATGTTGCGGAAGTCAGGGCACGACGAGCCGCCGAAATACAACTATCACTTCAAGCACATGACGACGGTGGGAGAGCCGATTGAGCCGGAGGTCTGGCGCTGGTATTACGAGACGGTGGGCAAGCGGGAAGCCGTGATCGTGGATACGTGGTGGCAGACGGAGACGGGCGGATTCCTGTGCAGCACGAAGCCGGGAATCGATCCGATGAAGCCGGGAAGCGCGGGGCCGGGAATGCCGGGAATTTATCCGGAGATTCTCGACGAGATGGGCGAGGTGATGCCCCCGGGCGCAGGGAAGGCGGGCAACATTATTATCCGCAATCCGTGGCCGGGAATCATGCAGACGATCTGGGGAGATAAAGATCGCTTTGTCAACCAGTACTACCGGAAGTATTGCAAAGATCCGAACAGCAAGAAATGGCAGGATTGGCCGTACTTTGCGGCCGACGGCTCGGTGCAGGCCGTCGATGGATATTTCCGGATCCTGGGACGCGTGGATGACGTGATCAACGTGGCGGGACACCGGCTGGGCACGAAGGAAATCGAGTCGGCGTGCCTGACGGTGCCGGAGGTGGCGGAGGCAGCGGTGGTTCCGGTGGTGGACGAGGTGAAGGGCCGCGTGCCGGAGGTTTACATCGCTTTGCAACCGGGAATTGTAGCCAGCCCGGAGATTGCGGAGAAGGTGAACAAGGCAATCGAAACCATCATCGGCAAGATCGCGCGGCCGAAGCATATTCACATTGTTCCGGATATGCCGAAGACGCGGTCGGGCAAGCTGATGCGGCGCATTCTGGCATCGATCTCAAACCGGATGGCGACGGGCGACATTACGACGCTGGCGAATCCGGACGTGGTGGAGAAGGTGCGGGAACTGGTGCAGGGCAAAGAGCCGGTTGCGGTGCTTGCGGATGGGCCGGAGGATCTGAAGCAGTTCGGGAAAGAAGAGTAGAACCATCGGGTGATCGGGTGATCTGTGATCGGGTCATCTGAAAACCTTTCACGGTTGAGATCGCGAGTGCGCCGGGGAAGATCGGGCTGATTGCCCGTCTTTGCGGCGCACTTTTTTGTTGATGGGGAATTGATTTTGTAATTGGGTAATTCTGTAATTTCGTAATTGAAAGTCAAGAACTTCGGGGGAATGCGCTTAGCGCGAGTTGTGGGCCTGGGTGGTTTGCTGCATTTGTTCCATGAAGACTTCTACGGGGAGTAGCGCGTTTTGCTGAAAGAGGTGGACCAGGGCATCGTCGACAGCGGCGTTGGAGCCGGGCTGGTTCGGGGAATCGGCCAGGGACGGGGAATGGGGATGCTTGTGCTTGTGGGGCGCGGGTGCGTTTTCGGGCGGGGACTCGAGACCATCGGGGGCGACGTGAATTTCGGGAGAGTCGCCGGCGACGCGGAGGGCTTTGAGGATTTGTTGCAACTGCTGCTGCTGCTCGGGGGTGGTGCGGAAGAACTCGATGCCCATGCCGAATTCGGGATGGGTGAGGCGAACGACGCCGCTGGCGCGAATCTCTGGCTTGTCGGCGGGGAGGGAGAGAATGACGCGAGTGGATTTGGGGAACGGGGAAACGGTGGTGAGATAACAGGCGCCGGGGCTGAAATTCTTGACACGGCAGACAACGGGTGGATCGTCGGGCTCCGGTTCAGGAAGCTGGGAATTCAGCCACGTGCGCAGCGTCTTGCGCTGAGGGTCGGTAACATTCGTGAAGCGGACGCCAGCGCGGTCGCCGCCGCCCTCCCACGCGAGTTCGCCCCAGAGATCGAGTTTGTCAGTAATGCCGGGCAGGGCGAGGGAGAAACGGAGATCGCTTTCGCGCGGGACGCGGCCGGTGAACTGGATAGCCATGCCGCCTTCGCACAGATCCAGGGTTTTGGCAGGGTAGCGGGCGGAGCCGAGGCAGGAGACGGGCACTTGCACGGGCACGCGAAGCTGAAGACGGCGCTCGCTTTTCATGAGAGCGCGGACGGCGCGGAAGCTGGCTTTGGCGCGCTCGACGGTCAGGGGTTTGTGAAGAACGAAATGTGCGCCTAATTCAAAGCCGCCTTTGAGGCCGACGGAGGCTTCGACGAGGACGATGGAAAGGGCGCGCTTATTGACGGGAGCGGCTTTGCAGGCGCGCATGACGTTGCTGGCTTCGGCGTAATCGGCGCAGTCCACGATGATGGCTTCGAAGCGCTCGCGGGTGATGCGGCGGATCGCATCGTCGCTGGTAGAGGAATGCACAAAGCCGATCTCGAGGTCGCTGAGCACGCGGCGCAGAACGCGCACCGTTTTGTCGTCCGAGCTTAGTAATAGAAACTTTGCTTCCATGGCACAGCATCCTTGGGAACGAGGGCGTGGCAATTTTCTATGGACAGGTGCAAGATATTGCAGCCAGGTCGAGAGCGGCGGACTGAGGCTGAGATCATCGTGACGCGGAACACTCCCTTTCGCAATCTACGGCGAGCGGCGGGAAGGGGTCAACGCAGTAGGGGAACAGTCGATTACGGTGGTCACCCGGAGACTTCCGGCGCTAAGAAAGGTGCCCATTTCGGGAGGGCGTAGGCAGTTTCGGCGAGCCAAGGGGACATGACTGCAGGGGTCGAAGTTGGAAAACATGGCCCATGGGTGGAAGTTTTTCTTGCAAGCGATTGTTTTCAAAGGGAATGTTGCTATGTGCCTTTGGGAATCCATTTTTCTATTGACTAATTCTAGAAAACCCATTATTATCAATAGCTTCCGTAGGCACCTAAGAGGGGTTCCGGAGCGGTTTCCGGAGTTCGCTTCATGCCGTGAATCCCTAAGGAGTTTTTTTGAATCAAACTTAGCAGGGTAGGGTACGGAAAGTAGTCATTTCACTGATACGAGGGAATAATTTTCATGGCCAAGCGACGCGGAAATCCGAACTGGGGAAAGCCGGAACCCATCGGACCGATCACTCCAACGATTACGGAGTTCGAACAGGTAGTGCACGAGTATAAGTTGTCTCCTGACCAGTACTTGCGGTCGACGCGGCTGCGGGAATGGGCGCGGAGGAACAAGAACTCGAAGTACATCCCGGAGCCCTTGCTGGAAGCGTGGGGCTTTGAGATTGAGTCCACACTTTAAGCGGGTAAGCTAAGGAAGTTGTCAAAAAGGGTCGCGATTGCGACCCTTTTTCTCGTTGTCCCTTTTTTCGGGGTCCCTGAGGGTCGTGCTGGTATGCTGGCGAGCGTGAAATTCACGGGCGGAGATCTGGCAGGGCTGATTGTGGCGATCAGCTTTGCGGCGGGGTTGAACCTTTACGCGACGGTTGCGAGCCTGGGGTTGATGGCGCACGCGGGGTGGGTAGATCTGCCTCCGGGGCTGCACCTGCTGGAGAGTTGGTGGGTGATTGGGGCGGCGGGAGCGCTGTTTGCGATCGAGTTTTTTGCCGACAAGATTCCGGCGTTCGATTTGGTGTGGAACGCGCTGCACACGTTTGTTCGCGTGCCGGCGGCAGCGCTGATGGCGTATGGGGCGACGATGCAGCTTTCGCCGGCGAAGCAGGCGCTGGCCATGCTGGTGGGCGGGGGGATTGCCATGGCGGCGCATGGCGGGAAGACGGCGGCGCGAGTGGCGGTGATGCCGTCTCCGGAACCGTTTTCGAGGATTGCGATGAGCACGGGCGAGGATACGACCGCCGTGTTGCTCACCTGGTTTGCGATCATGCATCCGATTCTGGCGGGATCGGTGGTGGTGGTATTTTTGGTGGCGATTGTGATTGTGATACGGGCGGTGATGCGGGCGATTTGGAGATTGTTTCATCGACACCACGGGGGGGTGGCGCCAGCGAAGAGAAGTTTAACCGCGGCGTAGGAGGGTGGCAGGGCCTTGGCGTTGGGATCTTTCAGCTATCGCATCCTTTTTCTCGCGAAACGCGCTATCCCTGGCAGCTTGCAATTCATTGACGTGCTACAGCCGGGCGCCTAGTATGGTCGCGCACAGAGCAGAATCACTTCATGATCGGCCGGACCATTTCGCACTACCGCATCGTCGAGAAGCTGGGCGGCGGCGGGATGGGTGTGGTCTACAAGGCAGAGGATGTGAAGCTGGGACGGTTTGTGGCGCTCAAGTTTCTGCCCAAAGATGTGGCCAAAGACGCGCAGGCGCTGGCGCGCTTTGAGCGGGAAGCCAAGGCGGCGTCGGCACTGAATCATCCCAATATTTGCACCATCTACGAAATTGACGATCAGCACGGCGACGCGTTCATCGCCATGGAATTTCTGGATGGGGTGACTTTGAGGCACCGGGTTGCGGGGCGTCCGCTGGAAATGGACCTTCTGCTCGCGCTGGCGATTGAGATCGCGGACGCGCTAGACGCGGCCCATTCGGCCGGCATCATTCATCGGGACATTAAGACGGCGAACATCCTGGTTACCAAGCGCGGGCACGCGAAGGTGCTGGATTTCGGGCTGGCGAAGAGGACGGATGCAGGCACGAAGAGGGAATCGAACTCAGGTTCGGACGATCCAACCCTGTCGATAAGAGATCTGACAACTAAGAACATTGCTTTGGGGACGGTGAGCTACATGTCGCCCGAACAGGTGGCAGGAAAGCCACTCGACGAACGCACCGATCTATTCTCGTTTGGCGTGACTCTGTACGAGATGGGGAGTGGGCGCACGCCCTTCGATCGAGACACGGACGGAGCGACATACGGGGCGATCCTGCACGAAGGCGCGGAACCGCCCAGCCAATGGAACCCCCAGTTAGCCCCGCAGCTGGAAGCGATCATCATGAAAGCTCTGGAGAAAGATCGCGCACTGCGGTACCAGCACGCCTCGGAGATGCGCGCCGATCTGCAACGGTTGAAACGCGACACAGAGAGCGGGCACCGTGCAGCGGCGGGTTCGGGGCCAGTGGCAGTGGCGCCGGAAGTGGCTGCGCCGAGGCAACACGTTTCGCGAGGGTCTACGGCGGGGACTTTGCCAGGGACTTCGTCGGAAACTTCGCGAGGAACGACCGGGGCGAAGCCGGGGAAGCTTGCAGTCCCGGTTCTGCTCATTGGATTGCTCGTTGCCGGTGCGGTCGGGGGCGGGGTCCACTATTTTCATTCTCGGCAAAACAAGCGCCTGACCGAGGAGGACACCGTGGTTCTCGCCGATTTCGCTAACAGTACGGGAGATGCGATTCTCGACGACACGTTGAAAACGGCGCTCACCGTTTCGCTCCGGCAATCGCCTTTTCTGAATGTGCTGCCGGATAGTGAAGTCGCGAAGAATTTGCAGCGCATGACACGGCCTGCGGATACCAGGCTGACCCCTGAGATCGTTCGCGAGCTCTGCCAGCGGGCAGGCAGCAAGGCCTACATCGCTGGCTCGATTGGGAGGCTGGGCAGCGCGTATGTGCTAGGACTGAAGGCGGTAAATTGCGCGAGCGGCGACACGCTTGCCGAGGAGCAGGCGACGGCGGCGTCCAAGGAAAAAGTGCTGGACACGCTGGGCGGGGCGGCCTCGAAGCTGCGCGCGGAGCTGGGCGAATCGCTCGCCACCGTGCAAAAGTTTGATGTGCCCCTGGCGGAGGCGACCACGTCTTCGCTGGAAGCGTTGAAAGCGTACAGCATGGCCGGGAAGGCTGACAGCGAGAAAGGACACGTAGCTGCCTTGCCTTACGATCAACGCGCGATCGCGATCGATCCGAACTTTGCCATGGGTTACCGCGCAGTGGGCAACGACTACCTGAGCATCGAACAGACCGGGCGAGCCAGCGAGTATTACACGAAGGCATTCCAGTTGCGGGATCATGCCAGCGAACGGGAAAGGCTGGCGATTGCCGCCGACTATTATGCGAACGTCACCGGCGAACTAGACAAAGCGGCGGAGAACTTTCAGCAGGAGATTCAGAGCTATCCGCGGGATGACGTCGCCTACAGCAATTTGGCGCTTGTGTATGGGGCGCAGGGGCAGCATGAGAAGGCCATGGAGGCGGGACGCGAGGTTTTGCGCCTGGCGCCCGACGACGTGTCGACCTACGAGAATCTCGCGTCCTCCGCCCTGAGCTTGCAGCGCTTCGATGAAGCGCGACAGATTCTGCAGCGGGCGCCGGCGCAAAAGGTTGATCATTATCTGTTTCACTCTTGTCTCTATGCGCTGGCGTTTCTCGGGTCGGACTCGGCGGCGATGGCGGAGCAGCAACAGTGGTTTGCGGGCAAGCCGCAGCATGAGAATGTCGGACTGGCGATTGCCTCGGACACCGAAGCTTACGTCGGCCGTCTGGGCAAGGCTCGAGAACTGACGCGGCGAGCGGTTGACTCCGCCATACGCGTTGACAGCAAAGAGAACGGGGGAATCTGGCAGGCGAATACCGCAATCGCAGAAGCGGCGTACGGGCATTTTGCGGAGGCACGGCAGGCCGCGGCCGATGCTCTCAAACTCGCTCCCGCAAGTCCGGGAGCGGAAGCAGAATCCGCCCTCGCGTTTGCCATGGCGGGCGACGGGGCGCGAGCCGAGTCGTTGGCCCAGGATTTGGGCAAGCGATTCCCGCTCGATACGCAAATGCAACGACTATGGCTGCCCGCGATTCGCGGCCAAATCGCGCTGAACAGGAAAAACCCGGCCGCCGCAGTTACCGGCTTGCAGGCTGCCTCCCCGATCGAATTGGGGGAATTCCTTTACACGAACAATGGTTCCTGTCTGTATGACGTGTATCTGCGCGGAGAGGCATTTTTGGCGCTCCAGCAAGGCAGTGCGGCGGCAGCGGAGTTTCAGAAGATTCTCGACCATAGCGGCATCGTGTGGAACTGCTGGACGGGGGCGTTGGCGCATCTGGGAGTGGCGCGTGCGAACGTGCTGCAGGCGGGCGCGGCGCAGGGAGCGGATGCCGATGCGGCGCGCGTGCGAGCGCTGGCGGCCTACAAAGACTTTCTCACGCTCTGGAAAGACGCCGACGCTGACATGCCGATTCTGAAGGAGGCGAAGGCGGAGTATGCGAGGCTGCAGTGAGGGCGGGAGTCAGAAGTCAGAAGTCAAGCGGTCAGATTGCAGAGGTGAAGAGCCCACGTGGTTTGTGACAAGATCTAAGTAGCGAATGGTATGGGGAAATAATTATGCCGAATTCACCATTTACGGATGTGGCGACTGCCATCGAGGATATTCGCGAAGGGCGAATGGTGGTAGTGGTCGATGACGAGGACCGGGAGAACGAAGGCGACCTGACGCTGGCGGCGGAGAAAGTTACGCCGGAGGCGATCAACTTTATGGCGAAGTTTGGGCGCGGACTGGTGTGCCTGGCGATGACGGAGGAGCGGCTGGATCATCTGCGGATTGGAAATATGACGGCCGAGAATACTTCGCAATATGGGACGGCATTTTGCGAGGCGATCGACGCGCGCGAGGGCGTGAGCACGGGGATTTCGGCGTATGACCGGGCGCACACGATTCAGGTGGCGATCGATCCGGCGACGAGGCCGGCGGATTTGGCGCGGCCGGGGCACGTGTTTCCGCTGCGGGCGCGCAAGGGCGGGGTGCTGGTGCGGGCGGGGCAGACGGAGGCGTCCGTGGATTTGGCGCGCATGGCGGGCATGGTGCCGGCGGGGATCATCTGCGAAATCATGAGAGACGACGGCACGATGGCGCGGGTGCCGGACCTGATCGAGTTCTGCACGGTGCACAACATGAAGATGCTGACGGTGGCGGAGTTGATCCGGTACCGGATGCAACATGAGCGGTATGTGCATCGCGTGGGCGAGGCGATGGTGGAGACCAAGCACGGGGAGTTCCGGTTGATTGCGTACGAGAGCGAGGTGGACGGCGGGGATTCGCACATTGCGCTGATACGCGGAGATATCAGCGATTCGGATGCGCCGGTGCTGGTGCGCATGCACGCGCATTGCCTGCTGGGCGACGTGTTTGGCGCGACGGGGTGCGAGTGCAACCGGACGCTGGAGGGATCGCTGGAGATGATTGCGGCGGAGGAGCGGGGGGCGCTGATTTACCTGCATCAGACTTCGCGGGGATTTTCGGCGGAGAAAGTTGGCGAGCAGTCGTTTTTGACATTTCATCGGGAGCGGCGGCTGCCGACGTTGCCGGATAGCGAGCGGAAGATACAGCGCGAGATTGGGCTTGGGGCGCAGATTCTATCGAACCTGAATTTGAAGCGGATCCGGCTGCTGACGAACCATCCGCGGCGGGTGGCGGCGCTGGAAGGATTTGATATTGAGATTGTGGAGCAGATTCCGGTGCGGCTGGGGACGCGGGAGTCGCGATAAGGTCTAAGCGAAAAAATTCTGCACCTCGGATGCGCACGGATCCTCGCGGATGTGGCCTGATCCTTTTTGGATCAATCCGCGTTCATCCGCGTCAGTTTGCGGGGAGAAATTTCAGTTGGCCCGCGTGCCCTTAGGCTGCGGTTGCGCTGTTATCCAATCCTCTATTTAAGCCTTGATTCAGCCGTTGATTGAGGGACGGCGGGTTGCAGAGGTCCACGCCGAAGGCGACTTCGGCTTTCCTCACGAACTCGTCTTCATCTTCTTCGGTGAAGAGTGCGACCCACTCGGCGGGCGAGAGGCGGGCGTGGGTGGCGGCGAGGACCTCGGCATCGGCGCCGACCGGATAGCGCAGCTTTATGGCACCCTCCTGCACCGCGTCATAAATGGCGCGCGCGACGACATCGGGCATCGTTCCTCCCTCAAGCTGCGCACCAAAGACGCGGAGAAGGCGGCTCATGCCCTGCTGGTAGAGGTAGTCGCCGGGGGCCGGTGTCTCGGCCTTGGTCCAGATGGGAGTGAGGATGACGCCGGGTTCGATGATGGCGACTTTGATGCCGAAGGGGAGCGCCTCGATGGCGAGCGCCTCGCTCGCGGCGGCTAGTGCGAACTTGCTGGCGGCGTAAAAACCGTGGCAGGGGAGTGTGATGCGGTCCATCATGGAGGTGACGTTGACGATGGTGCCGCCGCGGCGCGCGCGCATGGAGGGAAGCACGGCTTGCATCATGCGGACGGCGCCGAAGAAATTTGTTTCGAAGAGCGCGCGGACGGTCTCGAACGGAAGGAGTTCAATGGCGCCGGCGATGCCGATGCCGGCGTTATTGATGAGGACGTCGATGGGGCTTTCGCGGAGGACTTCGGCGACGCAATCGCGGACACTGGCGTCCTGATCGACGTCGAGCTTGACGGGCACGATGTTGGGGTGGCGCTCGACGACCTCGGGCTTGCGCGCGCCGGCGAATACGCGATAGCCGTTGCGGGCGAAGTGGAGCGCGGTTTCAAGGCCGATCCCTGTGCTGGTTCCGGTGATGAGTGCGGTGGGCATCGGAGTAAATTAGCACAGGTCCGGTGGTGGGTCCGAGTTTTCTACCACAGAAAGATAGAAGCACAGAGAAACCCGATTTCCTTGAAAAACCTTTGACTGCGATTCGGCTGCTCCGTAAGATGGGGCGACCGTCTGGCCGAGCCCGGCGTGTTCTGGCGGGGGATGCGGCTTTTGGGGCGATGGCGGCGGATCGCGGACAGGAGTGTCTGCGCTGCACGCGCGGCGCGGGGCAGAGCCCCGCCCACATATAAGCAAAAAGAGAATATAGAGTGATCGGCGAAACCGTATCGCATTATCGAATTGTCGAAAAGCTGGGCGGCGGGGGAATGGGCGTCGTCTACAAGGCCGAGGACACGGAACTGGGCCGGTTTGTAGCGCTCAAATTTCTGCCCGCCGATCTGTCGGGCGATGCGCAGGCGCTGGAGCGCTTTCGGCGGGAGGCACGGGCGGCGTCCGCGCTCAATCATGCCAACATCTGCACAATTTATGAAATCGGAAAGCATGGCGAGCAGTCGTTTATCGCCATGGAATTCCTGGATGGGGTAACGCTGAAGCATTTGATTGCCGGCAAGGCGCTGGATAACGAGACGGTGCTGGCGCTGGCGATTGAGATTGCGGATGGGCTGGACGCGGCGCACTCGCAGGGAATTGTGCATCGCGACATCAAGCCGGCAAATATTTTTGTGACCAAGCGCGGGCACGCGAAGGTGCTGGATTTTGGGTTGGCGAAGGCGATGCCGGGAGGAGGGCCGTCGAGCAGCGCGTCAGTGGCGGATACGATGACGGCGGTGGAGGGCCAGCATTTGACGAGTCCGGGCTCGACGCTGGGTACGGTGGCGTACATGTCGCCGGAGCAGGTGCGGGGCAAGGAATTGGATGCGCGCACGGACTTGTTTTCGTTTGGCGTGGTGCTGTACGAGATGGCGACGGGAGCGCTGCCTTTTTCGGGCGAGAGTACAGGAGTGATTTTCGACGGCATCATGAACCGGACGCCGGCGGCGGCGGTGCGGTTGAATCCGGCGCTGGGAGCGGATTTTGAGCGGGTGCTGGAGAAATCGCTGGAGAAGGACCGGGGGCTGCGCTATCAGTCGGCGGCGGAGATGCGGACGGATTTGAAGCGCATCCAGCGGGCGACGGAGTCGGGGCGGACGGCGGCGGCGCGGAGCGAGGCTGGCGAGGGCGGGCGATCGAAGCGCGCGTTTTTCTTTGCCGTTGCTGGGTTGCTGTTGGTCCTGCTCGGGGCTGCAGGGATTGCGTGGTATGAGAAGCAGCATTCGACGGCGCAATCCGCGCCCACGGCCGCGAAGCCGTCCGTCGCTGTTCTTCCGCTGCAAAACTTGAGTGCGGAGCCGGACAGCGCGTATTTCAGCGACGGCATGACGGATGAGATCACGACGAAGTTGGCGAAGATCGAGGGGATCGACGTGGCCTCGCATTCCACGGTCGCGGCACTGAAAACCACGGACAAGAGCGCGGGGGAGATCGGGAAGGCGCTGGGGGTGCGGTATCTGCTGGAGGGAAGCGTGCGCAAGGCGGGCGAGCAGGTGCGGATCAATGTGCAGCTGATCGACTCGACGAGCGGGTTTCAGGTGTGGGCGGACGATTTCACGGGAGAAATGAAAGACGTTTTCTCGCTGCAGGAGCAAACGGCGCTGAAGATCGCGCAGTCGCTGAATCTGAAGCTGAGCCCGAAGGAAGAGGAGGCGATTCAACATCGTTATACGGGAAACCCGCAAGCTTATGACGCGTACTTGCGGGGTCAGGCGCTGGTGCAGTATCCGGATGACCCGGCAAAGCTGGAAGCGGCACGGCGGGCGTACGAGGAGTCACTGAGATCAGACCCGAATTACCCGCTTGCTCTGGCCGGGCTGTCGTGGGTGGAAGCGCAGATCTATCGCAATCTCGACTCGACGCCGGCGCACCTGCAACATGCCGAGGAATATGCGCAGCGGGCGCTGGCGATTGATCCGAAATTATCCGAGGTTCATGTGGCGATGGGGACGGTTTTGATGGACAAGTACGAATATGCCGAGGGAGCCGGCGAATTTCGTACCGCGACCGAGTTGAATCCGAGCAACGCGCATGCGTGGGATTTACTTTCGTGGGCGCTCTGTTACAAGCAGCCGCCGGAACCGGAGGTCGCCGAGAAGGCGTCGCGGCAGGCTTTGCGCCTGCAACCTTCGTTCGTTCCCGCCTACTATCATCTGGGGCGCGCCCTGCTGCTGCAGAAGCGCTACGCGGAGGCCATTGCTTCGTTTGAACGCGAGAAAGAACTGAGTCCGAGCGGCACGATGGCGGATCTTGGCCTGGGGCAGGCGTATCTGGCGCAGGGAGACTACGACCGGGCGGTTGCGACGCTGACGAAAAGCTCCCAACCGGCGGGCATCAATTATTTCTGGATCAGCGCGGCGTATGCGGGGCGTGGCGACAAAGAGAAAGCGTTGGCCGCGTTGCAAAAAGCATTTGACAAAGGATTCCACGATTTTGCCGCGCTCGATGCGAGCCCGTACTTTGCATCGTTGCGCGGGGACGCGCGGTATGAGGAGATGGTGCGGCGATATAGGAAGTAGGCCGGGCTAAACGCCTTCTGCCGGGTTTGTGCGATCAAGAGAGTTTTTGAACGCAGAGGTCGCGGAGTTCGCAGAGAATTTGTAGTCGCCGTCGGGGCGGCGGCGCAACTTTTTAGAATGGTTTGCGGGGGGTGATGACTTCGTCTTTAATGAAGAATTGGGCGGAGCATTGTTGCGAGCCACAGATGGTTGGGAGTAAGCCGGCCATCTGTTTGCGAGTGATCAAACCCAGGGTGCCGCACGAAGGACAGGAGAGGACGGCCCAGTAGGGATCCTCTTTTTCGCCGACTTCACCGGCATTTTCGAGCACGAAAACGGTGCCCGGTTCCATCTGCTCGGGAATCCACTCGTTGATGATGCTGAGTTCGCCGATCATCATGCCTCCCGGGTTTCCTTAGGCTCTGCGGGCGCGGCTTGCGGGCCGGCCTCGTTCCGATGCTGCGTGTTTTCTTTCGAGTCGATTTTGGTTGGCCGCGATTTTCTGCGACGCTGCATTGGGCGAATCCGCCTGGCGCGACAAAATTTTGGCCCTGACGCGGCGGACTTCGTCGCTGAGGCATATATCAAACATCGGTTGCGAAGAATTTTTCAGCAGGTCCACAACCTGCCGGGCGGACGTACGCAGGTATAGGTGCGTACCATCGGTGAGCAAGTGATACTCGGACGCGGCACGGACAGTCGTGGCCAGATTGGTAGAGAATTCGCGCTCCAGGAAGGCAATGACCTTGCGCATGCTCTGGAGGGAGAAGCCGCGGCGGCGAAGCTGGGCGATGACGGCGGCGGTGACAAGTTGGTCCCACTGGTAGACGCGGCGATGGCCATGGCGCTCGGGCTGGACAAGGCCGCGCTCATCCCACCATTGCAACTGGCGGGCGGTAAGCCCGGTAAGCGCGATGACGTCATTGGTGGTGAAGTGGCGTTTCATTTGGACCGCGTTTTGTTTCAAACAAAAAACAGTATGAATGTTTGGAACATTCTAGGCGGAGAGCGGGAGAAATCAATCAGGGTTTGTGTTTTTAATAGTGACTAGGCGGATACCGCGGAGCATCGGGTGATCGGATGATCGGGTCATCTGGTGATCGGAAGACCAAAGGCTGCTGACACTCTGCGTTTGTTTCGTTGTGCGAATGCTATGATGACCCTCCTCTTGCCGTTTACGTTTTTGGGCGGCGGCATTACCATTAGCAGAACTTAATTTCTTTCTTTTGGGGAACAAAACCGTGAGTATCCAGCGACTGTTCATGCGCGGCGCTTCGCTTGCGCTGCTCGTAGTATTGGCATGCCCGTTTACGTTTGCGCAGCAGAAGGAACGGAATCGCGCGCAGGATGCGACGCAGAAGTCGGCGGCGGCGATGGCGAACGAGGCAGCAGCGAAAAACGACGGCGACGTCGCGGAAAAGAAGGATGAGGGCGATCCGTTGTTTCGCGGGATGAAATACCGGCTGATAGGTCCGTTTCGGGGCGGGCGATCGCTGACGGCGGCGGGAATTCCGGGCGACCCGACGACTTATTATTTTGGCGCGACGGGCGGAGGGGTGTGGAAGTCGACGGACGGCGCGATCACGTGGACGCCGATTTTCGAGCACGATGGATCGCCGGCGATTGGGAGTCTGGCGGTGGCCGTTTCGGATCCGAACACGATTTACGTGGGAACGGGCGAGGCGTGCCTGCGCGGCAATATTTCGCAGGGCGACGGCGTGTGGAAGTCGGTGGATGCGGGAAAGAGCTGGAAAAATGTGGGGCTGAAAGATTCGCGGGCGATCGGGAAAGTAATTGTGAACCCGCGCAATGCGGATATTGTGTTTGTGGCGGCGCTGGGGCATCCGTATGGGCCGAACACGGAGCGCGGAGTATTTCGCACAACGGACGGGGGGAAGACTTGGGAGAAAGTTCTTTATAAAGATGAGAACACGGGTGCGATCGACGTGGCGTTCGATCCGCATAATCCGAATATTTTATTTGCCGCAATGTGGCAGGTGCGGCGGGCGCCGTGGTTGCTGACGAATGGAGGACCGGGCAGCGGGTTGTATCGATCGAGCGACGGCGGAACGACGTGGAAACAGTTGGAAGAGCATGGGCTGCCGAAGAGGCCCTACGGGCGCGTGGGCGTTGCGGTGGGGGCGAATTCGGAGCGCGTGTACGCGATCATCGAGGCAAAAGAGGGTGGCGGGTTGTATCGGTCGGACGATGGTGGCGAGAGTTGGGAGCAGGTGAACGGCAGCCACAGCCTGACGCAGCGGCCATGGTACTACATGCACGTGATTGCCGATCCGCAGGATATGAACACGGTGTATGTGGCGGACGTGGAATTTTTCAAGTCGACGGATGGCGGGCGCAATTTTAATAAAGTGCACGTGCCGCATGGGGATAATCACGGACTGTGGATCGATCCGAAGGACAACAAGCGGATGATTGAGGCGAGCGATGGCGGGGCAACGGTGACCCTGGATGGCGGGAAATCGTGGACACGCGAGGATAATCAGCCGACGGCGCAGTTTTATCACGTGATCACGGACACGCGGACGCCGTATTACGTGTACGGATCGCAGCAGGACAATTCGAGCGTGGCGATTGCGAGCCGGAGCGATGAAGGCGCGATTGGGCGCGACAGTTGGTATGCGGTGGGGGGCGGCGAAGCGGGATATATCGCGCCCTATCCTACCGACCCGAACATTGTGTACGCGGGCGACTACCAGGGAAACATCACGCGGTTTGACAAGCGGACCGGGCAGGTACAGAGCATTGCGGTGTCGCCAGAGTTGGGCGACGGAGGCGGGGCGGCGCGGCTGGAACATCGTTTCCAGTGGACGGCGCCGATTGTGACTTCTCCGTGGGACGCGAATACGGTGTATTACGGGGGCGAGCGCGTTTTTAAAACGAGCGACGGTGGAAATCACTGGGAGGCGATCAGTCCCGATTTAACGCGGAATGACAAGTCGAAGCAGGGGCCGTCGGGCGGACCGATCACGATTGACGACACGGGAACGGAGTACTACGACACGGTGTTTTCGATTGCGCCCTCGCCGGTGGCGAAGGGATTGATTTGGGCGGGGACGGACGATGGGCTGGTGCAGATCACGCGGGATGAAGGGAAGAAGTGGACGAATGTGACACCGAGGGATTTGCCGGAGTTCAGCCGCGTGAGTTTGATTGAGGCGTCGCCGAACGATGCGGGGAAGGCGTACGTGGCGGTGGACCGGCATCAGAATGACGACATGGGCGTCTACATTTATAAGACGACCGACTACGGGGCGACGTGGAGCCGCATGGGGAGCGGGATTCCGGAGGGAGCGTTTGTGCGGGCGGTGCGCGAGGATCCGAAGCGAAAGGGATTGCTGTATGCGGGTACGGAGCGGGGGATATTTGTGTCGTTCGACGATGGGGAACACTGGCGGAGCATGCAGTTGAATTTGCCGCTGGCGCCGGTACACGATTTGTGCGTGAAGAATGACGACCTGGTGGTGGCGACACACGGGCGGGCGTTCTGGATTCTGGACGATGTGACGCCGCTGCGGCAGTATGCGGATACGATTGCGGGCGAGGACATGCATCTGTATGAGCCGGCAACGGCGTACCGTGTGCGCGGGGGCGGAGGCGAGGATGCGCCGTCGCGGGCCGTGTATGCGGGGAAGAATCCGCCGAACGGGGCGGTCATTTATTACTACGTGAAAAAAGCGGCGAAGGAGGAAGTGAGGATCGAGATTCTAGATGCTTCGGGGGCGGTGGTGCGCAGCTATTCGAGCAAGCGGACAGAGCCACTGGATGAGCCGCGCGATCCGGACGACAAGAAGCCGGAGAAGCAGATCAAGGTTGAGGATGGATTGAACCGGTTTGTATGGGATTTGCATTATGAAGATGCGCATCGGGTGCCGGGCTATTACCTGTGGGAGTATGGCGACGGAGCGCGCGGGCCGCTAGCGGTGCCGGGCAAGTACCAGGTGCGGCTGACGGCGAATGGGAAGAGCGAGACGGCGGCTTTTGAATTGAAGATCGATCCGCGGGTGACGGTTTCGCAGGCGGATATGGAAAAACAGTTCAAACTGGAGATGGACCTGGAAGCGGAATTGAATCGCGTCTACGATGCGGTGAACGAGATTCAGGACGTGCGCGAGCAACTGGACGGGATCAAGAAACGGGTGGCGCCGGGGGATGCGTCGAAGGCGCTGCTGGAGAATGTGAGCGCGCTGGATACGAAGCTGGTGGCGGTGCGCGATCCGCTGATTAATTTCAAAATCAGCGCAAGCGAGGATTCGCTGGCATACGCACCGGGGATCGACGGGAAGCTGGCGTTTCTGTCGATGGCGGTGGCGGGCTATGCGGATGCGGCGCCGACGGCGGCGGAGTATCAGGAGTTCGACAAGGTGAAGAAGCAGACGGAGGATTTGCTGGCGGCGTGGGAGCAGGTGCGGAACGTGGACCTAGGGAATTTTCAAAAGGTGGCGGCGCAGGAGAAGTTGATGCCGATCCTTGTGCCGGCTCCGAACAGCGAGCGGGTGATGGGGGGAGAAGAGGCGCGGGAAGAGGAGTAGGGAGCTGCGAGTTGCGAGTCTCGAGCCGCGGATTGCGATGGCAATCTGGGAATTAGGCAACGAAGAGCGGATTCCTCGCCCACTCGCTGCGCTCGGGCTCGGAATGACAAACTTCAAGGGAAAAGACAAGCCGACAAACGTCGCTTCGACTAAATTAGCATCTCGTCTGAATATCTCTTCTAAATAAACATCTCGTCTTGCGGGACGCCCATGCCGTTTTTGCCGTGGCGGCGTTTCTGACCGAAGAAAACTTCTACGCCGGTGGAGATGGCGTTCATCAGACCGTTGACTTGGCGCAGGGGAGAGACGACGGTTTTGTGGACCATCTCGCTGGTGTCTTCGACTTTGTCCATGGTGCGATTGAGGAGTTCGTCGGCGCGAATGACCTGCAAGCGCGTGCGGTCGAGGGCGTCGGTGAGGGTGGCATCGATGCGCTGAAGCTGGTTGCGCACGAGCGTGCTGGATTCGGTGATGTTAGACGCAACGGTGTCGAGTTGAGGACGCAGGTTCGCGACATAAGGACCAATTTCCGCCAGGTAGGTCTGGACCGTGTCCATGACGGGGATCGCCTTGCCCTTGACTTCATTGGCAAGGGCTTCCATCTTGGCGGTGCTCTTGCGAACGGACAGATAGAGAGCCGCCAGAATCATCGCCTGCAGCACGACCGCGAAGGAGGTCACTGCGATAAAAACTTTTAGCCACGTGTCATCCATAGGCTGCTCCTCGAGAGGTTGGTGTTAGATATTCTTGGGCGGCTCGCCTGTGGAAGCGGCAACGGAGGCCGTCTCATTGTAGGCCTGACGTCCGGCCTCATAGGCGGTGCGGATCTGCTCCTTTTGCTGGTTGATGGCATCGCGGCCGCGGTCGACCCATTCGGATGCCTGCTCGCGCGCCCGGCGAGCCTGCTGGCGAGCGCGATCGGCGCCCTCCTGGGCTTTGGAGCGAATGGTGTCGCGCATTTCGTCTCCGGCTTTGGGGGCATAGAGAACGCCAACCAACGCGCCCACGCCGAGACCCGCAAGAAACCACAACAAAGTACTGCCGTCACGATCCGCCATAACTGCCTCCTAAATAGATTCTTGTTCGGATGGTAGCACCGGGATATGTGAAAGACAATTCATGTACCCCAGCGAGAAGTAGATGTGGCGAGAGGGAGAAGGGTTGCCACGAGTCGAAAGAACCTCCTGTGCAAAATGGGCGGCAAAGAAGCTCTTGTGCAAGAAGACGCAAAAGCGGAGAATGAGTCGGTTTGGGGAGGTGTTTTTGTCCGATCGCAAGTACCGCCAGCGCGGATACCAGGATTCTGGACGCCAGGATTCCGGGAGCGAAGCGAAGAAAACGTTTGAGAAGCCGACGCCGCGAAAAGACCTGACGTTTGGACCGCGGCCGATGAACATGCCGGGCACGCGGACGGTTTCGCGTTGCGCGGAGTGCGGGGCGCTGCTGGAGAATTTGAGTGAGACATTCGGGCAATGCCCGAAGTGCGGGTTTGATCTGCATTCGTGCAAGCAGTGCGAGCACTTCGACCCTTCGAGCCGGTTTGAGTGCAACCATCCAATCCCGGCGAGGATCTTCCCAAAAGACAAACGCAATGAATGCGCGTTCTATTCAATCCGGGTGAGGCTGGAGAAGGAAACGTCGAGCCAGCGGGCGCAGCGGCCGAACGACGCGCGGCAGGCATTTGAGAATTTGTTTAAGAAATAGTGCGCGGTCAGCTGGCAGCTATCAGTCCTCAGGCAAAGCCCACAGTGCCAGTGCCACATTTATGGCTTTTGGGTTGGGCGCAAAAGAATTTCGCTGGCGAAGGATTGCGGGGATTGCGTCACGAGCATAGCTACGGCGTGAGCGACATCGCCGGCTTGCAGCATTCTCTCCGTTTTCTTTCCTTCGTGCGGGCTGAGATCCGTATTGACCGAGCCGGGGCAGATGACCGCGACGCGGATGTTGTGAACGCGCAATTCCTCGGCTACCGAATAGCTCAGGCCATTGAGACCCCATTTGGAGGCCGCGTAGGCGGCGCCGCCGGGAAGGGCATTCTTGCCGGCGAGGGACGAAATATTAATGATGTGTCCGCTCTGGGCGCGGATCATGAGCGGAGCGAAGCCGCGAATCATGTAGTAGACGCCGCGCAGATTGGTGTTCATGGTGCGATCCCAGGCCTCGGGCGCGAGTTCGTGGAGAGGCAGTTGCGGTTCCATGATGCCGGCGTTGTTGACGAGGATATTGAGGCGGTTAAAGGTGCGTTGGACGCGGTCGGCGAGGGATGTGACCGAGGCGAGATCGGTGACATCGCACTCGATGATGGAGCACTGATGGCCGTTGTTTTGAATGGCGGCGGCGGTGGTTTCGAGAGCGGCGCGGGTACGGCCGCAGAGGACGGTGCGGGCTCCGAGTTCGGCCAACTTGCCGGCGATGGCTGCGCCGATGCCGCGGCCTGCGCCGGTGACGACTGCGACCTGCCCCGCGAGTGGTTGGGTTGCGCTTTCAGTCATGACGGACTCCATGGAAAATCAGGTCGGATTGTGGCAATGTCCATTTTGCGTCATCCGTTCTGCGTCACTCATTTTGCATCATCCAGGCTGCTCCCAGGGTTCATTGTAGGCCGGTGTTTTTTGTGTGTGGAGCGGATGCCGGGATGGGAATCCGGGTGCCAGGAATCCGGCATCCAAGTTGCCAAGGAGGGAAACGTGCGCAACTCCCTTGCCTAAGCGAGAGTACATCCTTATAATCCGCTCACCGGACTAATCTTAAGCCGCGCCGGTCTGGATGCGGCCAAGGTTTTGCGGGAGCAGGCCCATGGACCGGCAAGCTACTCCATGGTGAACCCCGGCGCGCAGATCGCCTGCCGGGCAGTACGTGAATCCCAGCTTTCCTATTAGATCGAAGGAGTCAGAGGAATGAAGAAAATCGTTCTTGCGATGTTGCTGGTAGCCGCAATTACCGCCGTCGCGCAAACGGCGCAGGCGCAGAGCCAAGCGACCCCACAGTCCAGTGCAGCGCCTGCGCAAACGGCGCCGCAAAAGAAAGAGATCAAAGATCCGGCCGAATACAACGCTTACGTTGGGGCGATTCAGCAAACGGATGCGGCAGCGAAGGTCAGCGGCCTGGAGGCTTTTCTGACACAGTATCCCAACAGCGTGATGAAGGAAGATGCTCTGGAACTGCTGATGGGCGCCTACGAGCAGGCGGGAAACGCGGCGAAGACGGACGAGACGGCGCAGAAGGTTTTGCAGGCGAACCCGTGCAATCTGCGGGCGCTGGCGTTGCTGTCATTCACCAAGCGCGCGATGGCTGAGGCAGGCCAGAATGCGGCGCAAAATTTGACCGAGGCCGGGCAGTACGGCGAGCGGGGCTTGCAGTGCGTGCAGACGGCAACCAAGCCGGCGGGCACGTCGGACGCGGATTTCGACAAGCTGAAAAAGGAAACCTCGGGAATTTTTAATGGCGCGGCGGGAATCGCGGCGTTCCAGACGAAAAATTATCCGAAGGCGCAACAATATCTGCAGGCGGCGGTGGATGCCGATCCGCCGGACGTGAGCAGTCTGCGGGACGTGTATCCGCTGGCGCTGGCGTACCTGACGCCGCCGATTTGTCCGCCCCCGGCTCCGGCTGGCGGCGACGCTGCGGCCGCTGCCGCGGCGAACACAGCGTGCTCGGGCCCGGACAAAGAAACGGCTGGGTTGTTCTACATCGCACGCGCGTCGGCCCTGGCGCAGGGAGCGGGCAAGGCACAGATCGCGAAGTTTGGTGCGAGCAAATACAACAAGTTTCATGGCAGCACCGAGGGCTGGGACGATCTGCTGGCGAAGGCCGCGACCGCTACTTCGGCCCAAGGCATCACTATCACGCAGTATGTTCCGCCGACTCCGGCGCAGCAGTGCGCGGATTTGCTGAAGACCAAGAAGGTGGAAGAGATGGCGTTTGCGGAGTGGGAACTGTGCCTTTCCGAGGGAGCGCCGGCGGATGTGGACAAGGTGTGGACGACGCTGAAGGGCAAGCCTCTGCAAATGGTGGCGCAGGTGATGAGCATCGAATCGCCAAAGGAGTTGAAACTGGCGGGCAGCTCGGACGACATCGATGCGAAGCGGGCCGACATCGATCTGGGCTTTGCGGCGGCGATTCCGGTGAAGGACCGGCCGAAAGAGGGGGCGGATCTGCAGTTTGAGGGGACGCCGACTTCTTATGTGCCGAAGCCATTTGTGATGACAATGAGCGATGGCGCACTGCTGGTGAAGGCTCCGCCGAAGAAGCCGGCCGCGACGCACAAGAAGGCGCAGTAAGCGCGCGGTTGCGGAAGTTGAAAAAGGGCGGCCCCAAACGGGCTGCCCTTTTGCATTGGTTAAGAGTTGGGGCACGCACCTGGCTCGGTGGAAGAGGCGCCTCCCGACAATCGACGTGAGAGCGTCTGAAACGGTCTAGCGGACCTGTTTTCGGTCAAGTGAAAAGGGGCGCGCGCTGCGCGGTGGGCGCTTGACGCCGGCGCGCAGGGAGCGGACGTCGATTTTCAGTTCCTGCATGGTGCGGCTGAGGGTGTTGCGGTGCATGCCCAGTTCGCGGGCGGCCTTGCATTGGTTGCCGCGATTCTCTTCGAGCACGGTGAGGATGAAGCGCTTTTTGAATTCGCGAACCGCCTCGGAATAAAGAATGTTGCTTTTGTACATCTGAAGGACGAGCGCTTCCAGTTGATCTTTCACTGCGGCCTCATTTCCGCACCTTCACGGACAAACTTGCCGATACTGGATTACTTGGACGGACCGTTTGGCGTTGGGCGATTGCTGTCCACCGCCGAGGGCGCGTGCCGCAAATAATCCAGTCCCTGGTAAAAGCGAAGGCGCAATTCTGACGGTGCGAGCCAGATCACCGCCCTTCCGCCAACCAGGAAATAGGGAGCCAATTGAGAATTCGCCAGCCACTTTTCGGCGGGCGCGAAGGCGGCGACTGATAGAAGGACAATCGCCACGACCAAAGCGCCGCGCAGCAACCCCAAGGCGGCTCCCAGAATACGATCAATCGTGCTTAAGCCGGCTTTCTTCATCGCCCAGCGCGCGATTCGTCCGGCGAAACCGGCCAATATCAGAACCGCGAAGAAGATGATGAGAAAAGCAGCAATTTCGCCGACCCACGGCGACTTCAAGTAAATTGCGAACCAACTCGCCAGACGCTGGTACTGCCAGGCGGCTAACAGGTATCCGACGACCAGACCGGCCAAGTGAAAGGCCTCGTGGAAGAAGCCTTCAATGGCCGCGCCGATCACCGAAAATGCCAGAAATGCCAGGATGATCCAGTCGGCAACGCTCATAGCCAAAGTTCCGGAGCGAGCGTGACGACTAGACTTCCAACTCGCGTCCCGTCAACTGACGATACGCCTCGAGGTACTTTTCGCTTGTCCGTCGCGCAACCTCTTGAGGGAGGGCAGGCGCGGGCGGTTGTTTGTTCCAGCGAATTTCTTCGAGGTAATCCCTTACATATTGCTTGTCGTACGAATTTTGCGCTTTGCCCGGTGAATACGTGTCGGCCGGCCAGAAGCGCGAGGAATCCGGTGTGAGAACTTCATCCGCCAGGGTGATGCCCCTGGCGGTCATGCCAAATTCAAACTTGGTGTCGGCAATGAGAATGCCGCGCTGCCGCGCGTAGTCAGCGGCTTTTCTATAGATGCTCAAAGTGAGATTGCGGAGCTGATGGCTCAGGCCGGGATCGACGAGCTTGCACATTTCTTCGAACGAGATGTTGATGTCGTGGCCGGTGGTGGCTTTGGTGGCGGGCGTGAAGATCGGCTCGGGGAGCTGATCCGATTCCTTCAGGCCGAAGGGCAGCTGAATGCCGCAAACCGTGCCGCTGGCTTTGTACTCTTTCCAGCCAGAGCCCGAGAGATAGCCGCGCGCGACACACTCGACGGGAAACATCTGGGCGCGGGCTACCATCATGGAACGGCCGCGGAGTTCGTCGGCGTGCTTGCGAACCGCCTCAGGGTAGCGGCTTACGTCGGCGGTGACGAGATGGTTGGGGACGATGTCCTGGAGAAAGTCGAACCAGAAAAGCGAAAGCTGAGTGAGGACGCGGCCCTTGTGGGGAATGCCGGTTGCGAGCACGTAGTCGAAGGCGGAGATGCGGTCGGTGGCGACGAAGAGCAGGTGGTCGCTGTCGAGGTTGTAAACGTCGCGGACTTTCCCGCTGGCGAATAACTCCAGATCGGTATAGTCGGTTTCGAGAAGAACGGGGTCTAGAATTTCGGGGCTCATGATCAAATTTAACCGGGAGAAAACTGACGCGTATTTTATTCGCCGTAGCGGATTTGTCAACGCCTTCCGTCACGGGGCTCAGGTTGGGTTGGAAGCCGCAGGAAGGAAAAGAGTTGACAGTTCCAGTGTACGCGAGAATGGGCGTCTGGCAGGCGGTTTGGCGGATTATGAGTGTGGAAAAACTGAGGAAGGTTCTGGAAAAAAAGGCGGCGAGTTTTTCAAGGAAACAAGCAGAAAAATGGCGGGTACGTCAAGGGCGAAGTGAAATTTTTCTTTCTGCGCGGAATCCTGAAGAGATTTCTTCAAAACCGGCTGGGCCACTTACGGGCGGCGTGGAAAACAAGCAGCAACTCTACAGTGTCTTCGCGCACGCGGTAAGGAACGATATACGGAGTGCCGGAAACCACCAGCTCCCGAGTGCCGGCTACGCGCCCGGGTCGGCCTGAAGCGGGAAACCGTTTCAGAATTTCGACCGCAGTAAGAATCGCCGCAACGGTTCGGTCGGCAGCGGCGGGACTTTCTTGCGAGATGTATTCGGCCTCGGCAATCAGGCTATCGAGGGCTACTTCCAGCCACTTAACGCGCACGGCGCGTCCATCGCTTCAGCCTTTGCTCTACTTCCTTGTCGCTGGCAAACTCACCGCGATCAGCCGCGGCAATCGCCTTCTTGATTTCATTGATTTGCCATTCGTTCACGGAAACATATTCCTGAATCGCCTGGGCGGCTACGAAGGAGCGGCTCCGGTTCATCGATTTGGACAAACGGTCGAGCCGGTTTTTGAGTTTGGCATCCAGGCGGAGCGTGAGAACCGAAGATTCAGACATAATGTATACATTGTATATCAGTTGTATACGGACTGGTCAATCCAGAATTTAACACGGTTCAAGCACATCTCCTATGCGGCGCCGAACCTGACGGACACCAGTTTTGAGATGCCTGGCTCCTGCATGGTTACGCCGTAGAGGACCGGGGCGATGCTCATGGTCTTCTTGCTGTGCGTGATGAGGATGAACTGCGTTTCGAGGCTCATCTCACGCACCAGTTCGGTGAAACGGCCGATGTTGGCCTCGTCGAGGGGGGCGTCCACCTCGTCGAGAATGCAGAAGGGGCTGGGTGTGTACTGGAAGATGCCGACCAGCAGCGCCAGAGCCGTGAGCGCCTTTTCGCCGCCGGAGAGCAGAAGAACATTCTGAAGTTTTTTGCCCGGGGGCGAGGCGACCACGTCAATGCCGCTCTCCGCGCTGTTTTCGAGATCGGTGAGGCGCATGAAGGCGTCGCCGCCGCCAAAAAGTTTGCGGAAGGTGGACTGGAAGTTGGCATTGATTTTGTGGAAGGCCTCTTCGAATTTCTGGCGCGAGACCTGGTCAATCTCTTTGATGGTGGCAGTAGTGTTCTGGATGGCGTCGATCAAATCCTTGCGTTGGGTTTCGAGGAACTGATGGCGCTCGGCGGTCTCTTTGTATTCTTCGAGGGCCATCATGTTGACGGGGCCCATGGCGTCGAGGCGAGCGCGCATGTCGCGGTTGGACTGATCGGCGGCGGCGAGTTCTTCGCCGATGAGGGGAGCAATCGTCGCGTCGGCCAGGAGCACGGGAGGTTCAATGCCCAACTCGTTGAGGCAGGTATCGGCGAGGTGTTGGAGGTCTGACGCGAGCTTGGCGGCCTGCGCCTGAAGCTCACCGCGGCGGTCGCGAGCGGAATCGAGTTGCTGGCGCGTTGTGCGGAGGAGTTCTTCGATTTCAGAGAGGCGCAGGCGAAGCTGTTCCGACTCGCACTGAAGAAGATCCTGCCGCGTCTCGCAGACGTTGCGCTCCGATTCGAAGTCGACGAGTTGCGCGGCGAGCTGAAGATTTTCTTCCTGGCGCCGGGCGATCTCCTCGTGGGCGGATCGCATTTGGGTTTGCAGGGCGGTTGCGCGTTCCTGCATTTCGGCGGCGACGGTTTCAATGCGCTGCAGAAGCGCGCTGGCGGAACGATGGCGCTCCAGGAGCGTGGCGACGCGGGCGGAGCGTTCGGAGATGGTTTCCGCCGCGAAGTCGCGACGGGCGCGCAGGGCAGTGAGTTGATCGTGGCTCGCGGCCAGTTGAGCCTCGAGCGCGACCTTCGATTCCTCGATCGCCGCCAGTTCGGACTGGCAGGATGCGATAAGTCGATCCTGTTCCTGGCGCTCGGAAGCGAGCCGATCAAGTTCGCGCGCGATGATTTCGATGCGCTCGCGGACACGCGTCATCTCGCCATCCAACTGCTGGAGCAAATGGCCGGAACTCATGGCCTGCTTTTCGGCGTCGCGCTTCTCTTCTTCGAGGCGATCGAGCAGGGAAGCATGCTCGCGAATTTCGCGGCCCAGGGTGAGCGCCAGAATCTCTTTCTCGCGCAGGGCGCGCTCGAGTTCGTCGAGCAACTGAACCACGTCGCGCAGCTCGCGCTTCATGGAGAGCGGGCCTTCGCTGCGCTGCTTGCCGCCGGTCACGGTGACGTTGTGGAAGCACTCGCCGGACTGCGAGAGGAAAAAAGCGTCGGGGCTGGAGAGGGCAAGCTCGCGCCCAACGCTCGCATCAGGCACGATGTAGCCGTTGCCGAGCTTGGGGAGAATGACTTCGAGCGATTTGCCGAAGCCGTTGAGCACGCGGATCGAGTTCTTAAGTGGAAGAACGGTATCGTCGGCGGGCGCGTAGTGCGTGCTCTCATCGGCGACGAAAGAAAATTTCGCCTGCGAATCTTCGGGATGAACGAGGAAGGTGGCGCGGCCATCGACATCGGAGCGCAGGAGGCGGAGGCCTTCATCGGCGGCGTCCCAGCTTTTGACGACGATGTAATTCAATTCGTCGCGCAGGAAGTCTTCGACGACGCGCTCGTAGCGCGGCTCGACCTCGAGGAAGTCGGCGAGGACGCCGGCGGGCATGTGTCCGCCTTGGAGGGCGCCCGACTGGAATAGACGGCGGACGGACTCGGTCGAATAACCGTGCTCGGCAATGATGGCTTCGAGGGAACCTTTTTTTCCGAGGGCGGTGGCGTATTCGGAGCGGATGGAATCGAGGTGGTGCTTGGTGTCCGTCTCATGGGCGCGCTTGGCCGCGAGCGTTTCGCGCAGGCTGGTGAGCTCGGCGAACAAGCCGCTGACGCGCTGGGAAACATTTTCGAACTCGAGCGCGAGCTGTCCGCGCTGGCCTCCGAAAGCTTCGGACTGTGTGAAGGCCGTGGCTTGTTCGGCGCGCAGGCGCTGCTCTTCGCGATCGATGCCGGCGAGGCGCTCCTGCCACTGCGTGAGCTGGTTGCGAAGGTGAGAGGCGTGGCCGACAGCTTCGAGGATTGAAGCGCGGCAAGACTCCTGCCCGCGTTCGAGAGCGGCCAGATCGGAGGTGGCGCCCGTGGCTTCCTGCTGCGCGAGCGCGAGCTCCTGCTGGGCGGAGGCGAGGTCGGCGGCGGCGGAGTCGAGGAGGCTGCGATGTTCGGCGCGCTCGGCTTCCAACTCCTGCAAACGCTGCGTCGCCTGCGCCAGTTCCGCTTCAGCAGAGGTGGTGCGCAGGGACAATTCGGCGGAGCGCTCCTCATTGGTGCGGATGCGCGCTTTGCCGCGGTCGGCATCGATGGCGATCTGGCTTAGGCGGTCGCGATTTTCGCGCGCCTCGGTTTCGATGGCGTAGCCGCGCTGGGTGCGGTCGGCGTGCTCGGCTTCCGATTGCTGGACGGCATCGGTCAACTCGTGAATCTGCTCGCCGAGTTCGTGGACCTGCGTGTTGAGCGAAGCGTTTTCGCGATCCATTTGCGTGAACTTGCTGGCGAGGACCACACGCAGGTTGGCGCGCATTTCGTCGCGCAGGCGGCCGTAGCGCTCCGCCTTGCTGGCCTGGCGTTTGAGCGAATTCATCTGCCGCGTAACTTCTTCGAAGATGTCGTTGACGCGGTTGAGATTCAGCTTTGACTCTTCGAGGCGCGCTTCGGCGAGGCGCTTTTTGGTTTTGAATTTTGTGATGCCGGCAGCTTCCTCGATGATGTTGCGGCGATCGGTGGGACGGCTGCTGAGGATTTGGCCGATGCGGCCCTGCTCGATGAGCGCGTAGGACTCGGGGCCAAGACCCGTGCCCATGAAGAGCTCCTGAATATCGCGGAGGCGGCAGAGCTTGCCGTTGAGCAGGTATTCGCTGTCTCCGCTCCGGAAGAGGCGGCGCGTGACGGCGATTTCGCCGGCGTGCGCGGGCTGCTGATTGAACTTGCGGCGGCGGATTTTGAGGACGACTTGCGGCTGAACGACTTGTAGACCGGCGATTGTGGTTGTGGTGACCGCGCTTTCGGCGGGCGCGGTTTGTGGAGACGCACTTTCCGTGACCTCGACACCTGCGATGTTGCCGGCGCCTACGCCGTCGCTCGACTCAGTTGCCGCTGACTCACTTGCCGCGCTGCCGGCCGCAGCACTTGCGGATGAACCTTCAACCTCTTCAGCCTTTCCCGGCTGGGCTTCTTCTACGGCGCGCTCGGTTTCAGCGGCGGCTTGCGTGCGCAATCCGGCCTCGTCCCAGTTCTCTTCGATCAAATCGTCCTGGATTTCAATCTCGGTGGGCGCGCTGGAATCGGCACCGGAGTAGACTTCGGGATCGATCAACGTCAGGCTGACTTCCGCCATGCCGGTGGGATTGCGATCGCGCGTGCCGGCGAAGATGACGTCTTCCATGCGCGAGCCGCGGAGGGTTTTGGCCGACTGCTCGCCGAGCACCCACGAGATGGCGTCGGCGATATTGGATTTGCCGCAACCGTTGGGGCCGATGATGGCCGCGATGCCTTCGCCGTGAAACTTCAGCTCGGTGCGATCGCAGAAGGATTTGAATCCGAGAATTTGCAGCTTCTTGAGTTTGAGCAAGGTCACTCCTTAATGCTGACTGCTGATGCGACCACAATGTCTGACGCCGAAAGCCTGCCGCTGGTGGCATCGGCGTCTGCATGTTGCGCGGATTATGTCCGCGTTGCGCGCTGGCTGGGTGCCCTGCTGCCGCGTTTGGCGGAGCCTCGCGGGAGTAACTGCCGAGGTTCCTCCTAGTCGCGTGCTGAGGCGCTTCGTCGGAAAACCGATTTTTGCACCCCGGCGTTTCACCAACTCTAAAGGCGAAAGGTGGGACGGGTCAAGTAGTAAAACACCATATATGGGGGCCCGTTTTCCACTACCGCCTTTAGTTGCACAGGCACTGCAGCAATTGCGCGTAAATATCAGGTGAGGAAAGGGAATTCAACTACGAGGTGGGGGAACCGCCAGAGCTAGAAATACTGTAGCGCCGGGTGGCGGCGGATGCAATGGCCGAATGTGCATCGCGCGGCGTTGCAGTGCCATGGCAAGCCGCGCTTCAGAATCTCATCGGCAATAATCTACTCGCGGAATCAACCCGCATGATTTGTCACCTCTATCATTACCATCTCATCCACGGCGCGACGGGCCTGATCGATGGCGGCTTCGGTTTCAGCGATGGCGGCGGAATCGCAATTGGCGATGGTGATGCGACCGAAAGGTTGGCGGCCGATGACCCACGGTTCTTCCCCCTCTTTCCAATCGGGATCGAAGAGAGAGTTCGGCATGAACGAGTAGCCGTGCGCCCAGCGATTGACGGTGATGCCGGCGATGTCGCGAGCGGGGTCGAAGCCTGAAGAGCCGAGCATGGCGCCGAGTTGCGAGCGGATGTTGCGCTCGAATGTGGTGAAGGGAGTTTCCATCAGCTCCTGGCGTCCGGCGCGGTTTTGCTCGCGAGCCGTCATGCCGGGTTGGCAGGGCGTGCGCAGCATAAAGAGGACCATGGGCTCTTCGGGATTGCTGGGGAAATGATAGGTGCCCATGCTGACCGGGAAATCGAGGGCGGTGAAGCAGTGATAGCTGCCGGGCGAGACGATCTGATGCACGCCGAGTTTGTGGAAGCTGGTCCAGTTCGAGATGGCGACGTGGGTGTAGACGAGCGGCGACTTCACCAAGTAGGAGAGCGATTGGCGCTGCTTCTCGGGAAGTTCGGGGCAGATGTAGGGGATCATGACGTTGTAGCAGGCGAGAATGCAGTGGGAGGCGCGGACGGTTTGCAGCTTGCCGCCCCGGTCGTAGGCGATTTCGACCTGCTTTGCGGTGTGCGCGGGGCCAACGTGACTGACGTGAACGGCGGTGCTGTTGAGGCGAATGCGCACGGGCGAGGCGGGATCGTCGAGACGGCTGTAGTCGGCGCGCGCGGTTACGACGTCGTCCATGGTGTGGCCGGGAATGGAGCCGGGCACGAGCGTGCGCACCAGCAGGCGCGCGACCGAGGCGTTGCCGTCGGGGAAATGGAAGATGTAGGGCTCGGTCTGGCGGTGCTTGATCTTCGCCGAGTCGGTTGAAGGTTCTTCAAGTTTGAGGCCGTCGAAGCCAGCGTAGGTCATGGCGCCGTAGTCGTCGCCCATCTGATAGCAATCGAGCGCGGAGACGGCATCGATACCGATGGCGAAGAGGTCATTCGTATAGGACTGGAAGAAGGGAAGCGCGGCGGGATTGAGGCCGCAGATCTTGGTGAGGAAATCGGCGTAGCTGGTTTTGTGCAGGCGCTCGAGTTTCTGCTTGCGGGTGAGTCCGTGGAGATAGTCTTTTTTCTCGGTGTAGACGCGGATGAGGTCGTCGCGGACGGCGGGGGGTAGGGGCGAGTTTTTCAGGAACTCGGGCCAAGGCGTTTTGCCCATGCCGGGGACGATGCGATCCTCGCCGAAGGTGGCCTTGTCGTAGAACATCGCGCTGCCGAGATTGCTGTAGAGCTTGCGGTCGAAGTCCTTGTAGAAGCGCTGCACGTCGATGCCGAGATCGACGAGGAGGCCCTTGGCCACTTTGCTGTAGAGGGCGGGATGCTCGATGGACATAGTGCCGCCGTGAGCGAGGAGGGTGCGGTCGCCGACGCGGAATTCGTTGCGCTTGGCGTGGCCGCCGAAGTCGTCGTGATTGTCGAGGAGGAGGATGCGGGCCTTTTTGCCGGCGCGCTGGCGATAGAAGTAGGCGGCTGCGAGACCGCTGATGCCGGCGCCGACGATGACGAGATCGTAGGTTTCCCCGGTGGTTTCGGGCTTGCCGGGGGAATCCCAGGAGTCGCCGTCGCGGAGTCCGTGGGCATAGGTGTAGCTGCCATCGTGGTCGCCGCGCATGCCCATGAGGGCGGGCGGATAGTAGTTGGGCGAGCTTTGGGAAGCGGGAGGCGTATCGCCGAAAGCGAGCGCCGAGCGCGGGATTACGGCGCCTCCGATGGTAAGCGCGACCCCGTTGAGGAAATCGCGGCGGGAGATGCTGCGGTGCATGCCAAGGTCTTGGTCGTGGTTGGTGTTGAGCGAATCGTGATTCTGAGTATTGTTGCGGCGTAGATCGTCGTTGCTCATAGGAGGGCCCGAACCGCCGACCATTATAGCGCTGGGTTGGTCGGGCAGGCTGTTTTAGAGCATGACAACAATGTTTTGGCGGATTAAGAGAGCTTATGCATCGTTGGTCATGGGGGGATCGTGGCGCGATCAGAAAGAGCCGGATGTCAACAGAGCAAGGTAAACCCGGTCAAGAAGAGTCTGGAAATGTGTCGGCCATCTTATTGAAAAATAAATATCTTACGTCTAAGTCCTTACTTTTTCAAAGATCTCGGAAGAGACTCAGCTAAGTTGTTGATTCTAAATAATAACCTAAGTCCTTATTCCTCAACGATCTAGCGGGAATTTCCAGCTAACCAATTGATTCCAAAAGATCGACTAAAGCGACATATGTTACTAAATGGTATATAGAATCTGATCGCGTGGCGAGGGTAGGGGTGCTTCGGCTGCGGTTGAGCTTCGCATTCTCACCCCAGCACACGAAAACCCGGCGTGCTGGGGGCCCCGATTCGCGAAGCTCAGTCCTCGCTCAGCATGACAGGGTTGGAGGCATGTCAACAGAACCGGTTTATCTCTAATTCTTTCTTGCTACCAGATAGCGCGCGAGGTCTTTCAGCGTGGTGGCACGGTCGCCGAATTTGTCGAGTTGCGTGCAGGCGCGCTCGACCAGTGCGTCGGCTTTGTGGAGGGATTCTTCGACGCCGAAGAGAGCGGGATAGGTGGCTTTTTCGGCGGCGGTGTCTTTGCCGGCGGTTTTGCCGAGTTGCTCGGAGGTCTGGGTTACGTCGAGCACGTCATCGACGATTTGAAATGCTAGGCCGATGGACTGGCCGTAGATTCGGAGGCGGTCGGTGTCAGATGAATCGGTGTCAGACAAATCAGTGTCGGATAAATCGGCGCCGGCATAGAGGCCTCCGCTGACGACGCTGGCGGTGATGAGGGCGGCGGTTTTTGAGCGGTGAATATATTCGAGGGTGGCGAGGTCGGGTTTTTTGTGCTCGGCTTCAAGGTCGATGACCTGTCCGCCGATCATGCCGTCGATGGTGCCGGTGGCATGGGCGATTTCGCGGATGATGGCGACGCGGGCCTCGGCGGGGCAGCGGAGTTGCGCGAGCACCTCATAGGCCTGCGTCTGCAAAGCGTCGCCGGCGAGGATGGCGATGGCCTCGCCGAATGCCTTGTGGCAGGTGGGACGGCCGCGGCGCAGGTCATCGTTATCGAGCGCGGGCAGATCATCGTGAATCAGCGAATAGGTGTGGAGCATTTCGAGGGCGGCGCCGAGACTTTCGATACCGGCGGGAAGGGGAGCGATGTCGGCGAGGGCCTCGGAGGCATAGCAGGGACTGCTCGCCACCGCCGCGGCGCGAGATGCGCGCGCCAACGATACAGCCGTGATCATGCGGCCCGCTTCCATGCAGAGAATGGGGCGCAGGCGTTTGCCGCCGGCGAACACGCTGTGGCGCATGGCCTGATGAATGGACGTGGGATGCTCGGTTGCGGCCGGCAAAAGCCGTTCGAGCGCGGCATCGGCGGCGGCGCGGCCTTGCTCCAGAATTTGTTTCAGCATGGCAAGGAAGTATAACAATCAATGGGCGCGGTGATCAGCGACTTACACCGCGATTATTGCCGCAGCAAGACTTGCTGAAATAAAAAAGGACGCCCGCAGGCGTCCTTTTGTTGAACCAAGTTTCTAAGCTGCGGCGGCCATACCGTGGGCGCGTTCGCGCAGCACGGAGCGGACGACTTCTTCGTTGCGTGGTTCGCAAACGTCGGTGGCGCCTTCGTTCATGGCTTCAGTCCAGAGATCTTCGTCGGCCAGGCGGTGCGTGGCAACGATGCAGAGCGAAGGGAATTCGCGGTGCAGATTTCGGAGTGCGTCAGTGCGCGATGTTTCCAGATCCAGCACCAGCACGTTGGCCCCATGCCGAGTGATGGCCGATCGAACTTCCTCATAATGCTTTACGAGATTAACCGGACCAAAATGTTGGGAAAGACTGGCCCCAAGAGCTTGAGCAGTTCTGGGGTCGTTGTGATAGATCAACAGGCTGAGTGCTTCCATACATCCCCCTGACTTTCACCGCAGGCGCGGTGTAGCCTTTGGCTGCGGACAGCAGTTGCCACCACAGGCGTGAGTGTCTCCGAGCGCGAACGGCGTTACTTGCGCAGCGCCTTCTCGGTCGGGGGCTCGAACGGTTCAGTTTGGAGCTTGCCGTTCTGTTTTAACAGAATCTCTACTTTTCCTTCCGCCTCCTCAAGTTGCTTGCGGCAGGTGGCGGAGAGTTGCATGCCTTCTTCAAACAGGGTCAGAGACCTTTCCAGCGGAACCTCCCCTTTCTCTAGTTCCAAGACGATCTTCTCGAGCCGCTCGAGGCATTCTTCAAACTTCACCAATCGATCTGCTCCTAAGCTGTATTGTAATGCCGTTTCGCGCAGGAAATGTCCAGAAAATTGTGAAAGAACGCATAATTTCTTGGACGCGATAAGTTCCAAAATAGGTTTGGCAGAGCGACTGAACGGCTGGTCGGGCGGAATGACAGGTTAGACGGAGGTGGACTGGTTGGAGCCGAGGGCCTCCAGAACATCGACAGCGGAGGTATAGCGGCCCAAAGGAGCGCTGATCTGAGCGCCTTGCACGCGGTCGCGGACGGCTCGCAGCATTTCGCGGGCGATGGCGACGCCCTCCTCGCGAGCGGCCTCGGGGGTGGTGACGCTGGTCATGCGATTGAGGATTTCGTCGGGGATGGAGACGCGGAGCTCGTTTTTCATGAACTCGGCGTTGCGGGCGCTGGTTAGAGGCCAGATGCCGGCGATGACGGGAATGCGGCAATGCTCGATGCGGCGAAGAAAATTTTCCAGCAGCCGGAGGTCGAAGACAGGCTGGGTGACCACGTATTCCGCGCCCGCCTGAACTTTGTATTCGAAGCGCTTGATCTCTTCGTCGAGATTGGGGAGGCCGGGATTGGCGCCCACGCCGATGACGAAGCTGGTGCCAATGCCGATGGGATGGCCGCCGATGTCGAGTCCGCAATTTAGATTGTGGACGATGTTGACGAGGCCGATGGAGTCAACGTCGAAGACAGCGGTGGCGTCGGGATAGTTGCCCATTTTGGGCGGATCGCCGGTGATGCAGATTAGATTGTTGATGCCAGTGGCGGCGGCTCCCAGCAAGTCGGACTGAATGCCGAGCACGTTGCGATCGCGGCAAGTGTAGTGGAGGATGGCTTCAATGCCCACGGCTTGCTGCATGAGCACGGAGAGCGCCTGGTTGCTCATGCGGGCGGAGGCGCGCGGGCTGTCCGGGATGTTGACGGCATCGACGCCGACGGATTTGACGAACTTTGCGCCTTCAATCTCCTTCAGGATATTGATGCCCTTGGGGGGGACGATTTCGACCATGGTGACAAAGTCGCCGGCGGCGATTTTTGCGCCGAGGCGAGAGCGCTTGGCCAGGGCGGTACTGGCCGGAGCCGATGGGGCCGAGGCGGAATGCAGGACTTCAGAAATGGCGGCGCTGCCGCGGGCCTCCTGCACGCGCAGGGACGACTTCATGGCGCGGATGTGGTCGGGCGTGGTGCCGCAGCATCCGCCGACGAGTTGCACGCCGGCGGCGACGAACTTGCGGGCATAGCTGGCCATGTATTCGGGCGAGCAAAGATAAATGTTGCGGCCCTCGACCGAGCGCGGCATGCCGGCGTTGGGCTGGGCGGCGAGGGGGAGGGAAGTGACGGCGCGCACGCGTTCGATGGCGTCGAGCATGGCGACTGGACCGACGCTACAGTTGATGCCGAGGACGTCTACGTTCCATTCCGTGAGGCGGGCGCCGAAGGTTTCAGGCTCGGAGCCGTCGAGACAATCTCCGTCTTCGTCGATGGTGACCTGGGCAATGATAGGAATGTTCGGAGCGACGTCGCGGCAGGCGAGGATGGCCTGGTGAATTTCTTCGAGGTAGCCGAAGGTTTCGAGCATGAGCAGGTCGACGCCGCCTTCGACGAGGGCGGCGGCCTGGGTGCGAAACGCGGCGCGGGCTTCTTCAAAAGAGGTTTTGCCGAGCGGTTCGATGCGAATGCCGAGCGGGCCGATGGAACCGGCGACCCAGACGTCGTAACTTTTGGCCGCCTCTTTGGCAATGCGTGCGCCGGCGATGTTGATGTCGCGCACCTGCTCGGCCAGGCTGTGGCGGGCGAGGCGAAAGCTGTTGGCGCCGAAGGTATTGGTCTCGATGATCTCGGCCCCGGCCTGGAGATATTCGTGGTGAATGCCGCGAATGAGTTCGGGCTGAGACAGATTGAGCTCGTCGTAGCAGCGGTTGATGAAGACACCCTTGGAGTATAGGAGGGTGCCCATGGCGCCATCGCAAAGGATGGGCGCGCGCTGGAGACGATCGTGGAAGTTCTGGGGCATTGCAATGAGGATACAAGAAGGCGCTGGGTGTGCGCATCTTTTGGTTAGGGAATCATCGGGTTAGGGAGTCATCGCAACCTGCCTCTAGCCGTGCATGATCAGAATGGATTATTATTTCTGTGAGCACCGAATAAGGTGCTTAGGATGGGAGGGTAAGCGTGCTTAACATCACCAAAGATATTCAATCGCTGACAACGTTCCGCCGGCGGTCGGGCGACTTCATGAAACAGCTTAAGAGGACCAAACGCCCGGTGGTGCTCACGGTAAATGGAAAGGCGGCGGCGGTAGTGCAGGATGCTAAAGCGTATCAGCGATTGCTCGACCTTGCCGCCGGGACCGATGCCGAGGAAGGCGTGCGGCAGGGCTTGGATGACGTAGCCCACGGACGCACCCGCCCGGCGAAAGAGGCTTTTGACGAGATTCGCCGCAAGCATGAAATACCTGGTTGAGTTCGCCGCTCGCGCCTTTCGCGATCTTGAAATCCTCTACTTGGAAAAGAACGCGGTGGAGTCGAGTGCTGCCGCTCGCTGGTACAACGGCTTGGAGCGGGCCGTGGATGCACTTGAGTCGTATCCGCATCGCTGTCCGGTTGCCCCCGAAGCTCGAAGTGCGAAGCGAAAGCTGCGACACCTGCTTTACGGCAAAAAGCCTCACGTTTACCGGGTCATTTATGAAGTAGACGAAGAGCGCCGAACAGTGTGGGTGCTGACGATTCGCCACGGCGCCAGGCGGAAGGTCAAGTCCGCCGATCTCGTCTAGGCCAAGTATTTCTTCCGATTGCGTGCCAGGCCAAAACGCTTTTTTTTGCCTTTGTTATAATCCCTGTTCCTGCATCCAAGAGATTATTCCTGAGAAGGCTGGACTGGCTGGTTTGAGAAAATACCTGATTTCTGGATTTCTGCTGCTGTCCGTGTGCGCGCTGCTGCCGGGCTGCGGGGGCAGCAGTTCTTCCACTAGCACTCATACAAGCGGAATTGCGAACCGGGCGTTTATCTCGAATAGCGTGAGCTCGCCTACGTCCGTGGCTGGGCTTGTGATCGTGAACGCGCAGACGGATGTGCGGCCGCCCGGCGTAGCGCCGATCTCGGCCGGGAATACTCCGGGAATGATGGTGGTGACGCCGAACCGGGCCTACACGCTGGTGTTCAGCGGCACGAACACACAGAGTTCCGACAATCAATTCACCATTGTCAATAACACCGGGGAAACCACGGCGGGGCACGTCGCTTTGCCGGGCTACACGGAGAGTTTTGTGGCCTCGCCGGATAGTTCGACCGCGTATGTGGCTGTGCCGACCGCGACCGTGGAAGGACAATCGCCGGGGAACATTGAGGTGGTTGGAGTCAGCACGGGCGCATTCACGGGCGAGATTGACATCCCGTCGGTGCACTACCTGGCCATCAACAACGGTGGCAACCGGCTGCTGGCATTTACCGATGTGCCGGCGTCGCTCTATGGACAGAGTTGCGATCAGACCCCGGCATTTGTGTTTGTGGTGACGCCGAGCGATGTGGGAGTGACGCCGTGTCCGGCCACGCCGATTCCCGGATTTGACTATCCGGTGCAGGCCTACTTCAGCAGCGACGATACGACCGCGTACGTGCTGAATTGCGGACCGGAGTGCGGCGGCATGACGGCGAGCGTGCAGCCGCTGGATATGACGACGCCGATCCCGACTCCCGGGACAGCGGCGCCGGTGCCGGCGGCGACCGAAGCGTTGATCATTGGCTCGACCATGTACCTGGCGGGGACGCCATATTCCGGTGGCGCGCCATCGCAGCCCTGCACCGGGCAGACGACGGCGGCCAAGACGTGCGGGCTGCTGACGATTTTCGATCTCGACAGCATGAGCATCGTCAACACTTCGCCGATCGTGATCACGGACGGGTATCACAACCGGATTGCGATGGGACCGAATGGACAGCTCTTCATCGGGGCGCGGACCTGTACGGAGATCGTGCCGCCGCTCAATCCGCCGCCTGGGACTGAGGTGCGCGGCTGCCTCTCCATTTACAACAGTTCGAGCGCCGCGGTCGGCAGCGCGGCGCCGGGCGGCGTGGTGATTCCTCCAGCCAACGGCGATGCCACGGGAATCCAGCCTATCAGCCAGCGCACGGTGGTTTATGTGGTGCAGGGGGGATCGCTCTCTGTCTACGACGCGACGATCGATGCGCTGGAATACAATCCCAACGATCCCAACAATCCGGGGCAGATCTTCGGGCTGATCGGGGATTTTGTCGACGTGAAGACGGTGGATTTCTAGCTGGGCTGCAATCGCGTAGCGAAGTGCGGCGGCTGAGACGTTGACGCATTAACTAGTCCGCAAAACTCACTCCTGATCAAATGGCTTTGGCGGCAGCAGCAACTGAATTCCGAAATAGCCGATGAAGGATGGCTGGTTGCTGCGAGCCGGCTCGAAGCCACGTCCGGCCATGAACAGCAGGATGAGAGGCGGATGGAGTTTGTAGCGCCCGCCGACGTCGAAGGTTGGCTGAGCGTAGCTGGGGCGCCAGGTTCCGGCGGCGTAGAACTCGGAATCGAGCTCCAGCTTTTTCGTGAGGTCGCGGCCGACGACGAGGCCGGTCAGCCAGCCGTCATAGCCCAAATGCACGAATTGGTAGCCGGCTTCCAGGTCGACATGGACGCGGCCGACTTTTTTGGTGAACTCGAGGGGAAGGATCAGGCTGGCTCCAGGCGGAGTGATATCGCGGCGGACGGCGTGATTGGGATTGTTGACGGAAAGTTGCGGGAAGATCGAGAACGCCATGCGGTCTTCGCCGCTGTCGTAGAAGCGCCACTTGACTCCGAGTTGATCCTGCTCCAATCCGTACTTCACGGGCCGATCGGGGTTGTGCACGCGCAGCCAGGCACTCTCATAGGTGAGCTGAATGCGATCTCCGAGGCCGAAGTTGATGTCCACGTCAGGCGTGTGGCTGATGGACTGGCCGCGGTAGAGGAACGGCATGTAGCCAAAATTAATCTCCCAGTTCTTATTGCCGGGAGTGCCGGGATCGTTCGTATAGTAGGGTGGTCCACCTTGGCCGAGCGAGGTGGCCGAGGCCGCAAGCAAAAGCAAACAGCACAGGATTGTCGAACGCAGAGAGAATTTGGCCTGGCTGCACTCGAAGTTGTCAGCCATCGATGACCGCGATCCGAATTGGCGGGATCTCCTCAACCCATATCGAAAATAACACGAGCCAGCGCGTCGTTCGGCGATTCCGGGGGACGGTTGGGGAGGCGTTGCGTTTACACGACGCCGGCGCGAATGGTTGGCGGGTTCGCGTTTGCGGCTCGCGGGCGGCCGACAATGGCGCCGAGCACAATCCAGATGCCGAAGGCCAGCCACTCCCAGTTGGAAAAATGCCCGGGAACGAAGGGGAGGAACTTCATCAGGATCATTGCCAGGCCGACGCATGCGCCGAGCAGCGCGATCAGGTAATCCCGCAGCGTGGGCTTGGTCAATAAGAATGCTAGGCACACGGCGAACCAGCCGATGGCCGAGGCGACCGATCCGACTTCGGAGATCGGAACCAGAATCGCGCTGCCGAGAAACATAAATAAGCCGGTAGCGATGCCGAGGGCGAGGACGGCCGCGCCGGGCGTGCGGTTTTGCGGATGCACGGCGGCTAGACGATCGTCGAGCAGGCCGCGGCGCGACATGGCGAAGAGCAAACGCGTGGCGGCGACGAAGTTTCCGTTGAACACTTTGAAGAGCGAGAGTATTGCCGTGGACAGGATGATGCTGACGATCCAGCGTGAGCCGACTGCGTACTGGAAGGCGGCGGCCGTCATAAAGGGAGTGCCGGTCAGTTGCCGCCAGGGCGCGACGAATCCCACCGCCGCAACCACCACCACATAAAAGAGGAAGCCAACGACGATGGCGGTGAAGATGACGCGAGAGAAGCCGACGGCGCGAAATTCGGGACTGGCTTCTTCCGCGGCCTTGGTCACGGATTCGAAGCCGTTCATGAAATACGGCACGACCTGAAGAACGAGCAAAATCGAAACCCAGGGTGCGTGCGTGAAGAGAGGCGGAAAGTTCGAGGGCGATCCGCGGGCGGCGCCGCAGACAATGAAGATAACGAAGAGTGCGAGTGTGCCGAACGTAGTCCAGTTTTGAAACGTGGCGCTGAGGCGGATGCCGCGATAGTTGACGGTGGTGACGAGCGCGGTGAGGCCGAGGCCGATGGCGAGATGGGGCAGGTAGACGGGCTTATCGGCGACGCGGTAAAGTTCGATGCGATTGAGCCATGGGAAGACGAAGCCGGCGAGACGGCCGACGGCGACGGCCTCCCACGGGCAGACGATGAAATAGGCGAGCACCATCATCCAGCCGGTGAAGAAGCTGACGGGGCGCGCGAAAACCTTGGCTGTGTAGGCCACTTCGCCCGAGGCATCGGGCATGGCCATGACCCATTTGCCGTAGACGAAGCCGACGGGCAGAAGAAGAATGCCGCCGATGGCGAAGCCGAGAATGCCGCCGAGCGGCCCGCCGCGGAGAAGCCAGTCGTCCATGACGACGAGCCAGCCGACGCCGACCATGGTTCCCCAGCCAAGAGAGAAGTAGTCGGTGATGCCGAGTTTGCGGGCGAGGCGGGTCATTTACGGACTCGTGCGCGGGTCTGTGGATGCAGCCGGATCGAAATCGCAACAACATAAGAACGGGGATGAAGCCGGCCAGTCCACCAATCCTCGAACCGGCAGATTGTACATCTCGCCGCCAAAGTCTCCGCGTCTATCTGTCCCATCTCGCCAATCCGCGCTCTGGCATCATTTACAATCGAGCATTCGCTTACTCACAGGAAGCTTAACTATGCTCCGAACTATGCACCGCTGGTCTGAAGTTTTTATTCCTACATTGCGCGAGGCTCCGGCTGATGCCGAGGTTGCGAGCCACAAGTTGCTGGTGCGTGCTGGATACATCCGGCAACTGGGCGCGGGCATTTATTCGTTTTTATTTCTCGGCAACCGCGCGAGCCAGAAGATTATAAGAATTGTCCGCGAGGAGATGGACAAGATTGGGCAAGAGTTCTACCTGCCGGCGCTGAATCCGCGCGACATTTGGGAAGAGAGCGGACGCTGGGCGGTCATTGGCGAGAGCATGTTTCGCCTGAAGGACCGCAAAGGCGCCGACCTTTGCCTGGGCTTTACGCACGAAGAGATCATGACCGACATCGCGCGCAAGGAGTTGCGCAGCTACAAGCAACTGCCGCAAATCTGGTACCAGATTCAAACGAAATTTCGCGACGAGCCGCGGCCGAAGTCGGGGCTGTTGCGCGTGCGGCAGTTCACGATGAAAGACGCGTACTCGTTTGACATGGATGCGGCGGGGCTCGACGTGTCGTATCAGAAACACTACGAGACCTATTGCCGAATTTTTGACCGTTGCGGGTTGAAGTACGTGGTGATCGATGCGCACTCGGGGGCGATGGGCGGGACGAAGTCGCAGGAATTTATGGTGCGGACGCCGGCCGGCGAAGACCAGGTGGTGAGCTGCGAGGCCTGCGGATACGCGGCGAACATGGAGAAGGCAACGTCGAAGGTTGCTCCGGTAGAGGATTTGCAACCCGAGGGCGACGGCAAGCCGCTGCTGATTCATACGCCGGGGAAGGGCGCGATTGCCGACGTGGCGGCGTTCTTGGGAATTGCCGCCGAGCAGGACATCAAGACGGTAGCGTACATGGCGCAGAGTCCGGGCGCAGCGGGAAAGACCGGCGCGGGCAAGACGCTGGAGCAGCCCGTGATCGTGTTTTTGCGCGGCGACCACAGCGTGAATGAGACCAAGCTGCTGACGCTGGTGAAGGCGGCGAATGTGCGTCCGATGCAGGCGGAGGAAGTGGAGAAATATTTTCAGGGACCGGGGGGATTTATCGGGCCGATCGGGCTGGCGGTGCGCCCAAAGGAATTGCTGGGTGAGTGGGACGCAAAGAAATGGCCGGCGGACGATCGGGCGGCGACGGTAGTGCTCGATGAAGGATTGCTAGGGCGCGTCAACATGATCTGCGGCGCGAATAAGCTCGACTATCACCTGAAAAACGTGACGCCGGGCAAGGATTTTGAGTACACGATTGCCGCCGACATCCGCAGCGTGAACGCGGGAGAAGGCTGCCCGCAGTGCGGTGCCGCGCTCGGCATCGATACGGCGGTCGAGATCGGGCACATTTTCAAGCTCGGCTACAAGTATTCGGAGTCGATGGGCGCGCGTGTGCTTGACCGCAACGGCAAAGAGGTGGCGCCGATCATGGGGAGCTACGGGATTGGGATCGAACGCATACTGACGGCGGCCATCGAGCAGTCGAACGATGCGAACGGGTTCTGGCTCGCACCTTCGATCGCGCCTTTTGATGTGGTGGTGGTTTCGACCAACAGCGGAGACGAGAAGATTCGGACGGTTGCCGAGGACATCGCCAAGGGGCTGGAGGGAGCGGGGCTGGACGTTTTGCTGGACGACCGGGATGAGCGCCCCGGAGTGAAGTTCAAGGACGCGGACTTGATAGGGATCCCCTTTAGAATCAATGTGGGAAAGAAGGTTACCGAAGATTTGGTGGAAGTCGTTCGCCGCTCGACTCTGGCTCGGGAGGACGTTAAGATTTCAGCAATCACCGAGCATTTGAGCGCGCTGGTACGCGAAAACGCGGGCTAGCGCGCAGGCAACGGGCGAGCGACTTATGGAGACAATTAAACTGGGTCTGGGCGTCACGATCATCCTGGCGATGGCCCTTTTGGGATACAAACTGGTCCCGCCATATTTTTCCAACTACCAGTTTGAAGATGCGATCAAGAACGATGCGGTGCAAGGGACCTACAGCAATCGGTCGGTAGAGGACATTCGCGCGGCGGTGGTTAAACAGGCCCAGGAGTTCGATATATCGCTGACCCCGCAGCAAGTCCACGTCGTGCGGACCGGCGGCTTTGGAACCGGCGTGCTGCAAATTGACGCCGAATATAGCATTCCGGTGGAACTGCCCGGTTATTCGACTTCTCTCAGCTTCCATCCTTCGACGGAGAACAAGGGAGTATATTAGGGCAGCTTCGAGCCGCGAGCTTGGAGCTTAGAACCGCGCTGCTTTAAAGCCTTGCCTGCGCGTCTTCGGTTTCGATCTTTTCGTCCCTAAACTGCAATCGCTTCCACTCTTCACTCTGCCACACGGCTGTGTCTCGTCGCCCACGCATCTAAATCTCATGGCACACGGCTCTGATTTAGAATCAGTAACGTATCCCCGTATCTCTGGGCCGCGGTTTCGGACCGGGAATTGCTCTGGAGCTGGGAGCCACCTTAATCCTTGGCCATCAAACTGAAAATCCCGGGAGCACGCACTGGCAAAGCCGGCAGCAAGGGGCGCAGGCTGTCCAAAGACCCGGTGGTGCATTATGCCTTCCTTGCCTTCCTAAGCGTGGCGCTGCTGGTGAGCGGAGTTTTTGCCTACTGGTATGTAAAGTACGACCGAATTATTGAAGAGCGATTCCGAGGACCGGTGTTTGCGACTTCGGCGACGATCTATGCCGGGCCGCAGGTGGTGCGGGTTGGGTCGAAGTACACGATTGCCGGGATAGCGACGGAACTGCGGCGGGCCGGCTACAGCGAAAAAGAGGGCGAGTCGCCTCTCGGCAGCTTTCGCGCGCACGGCGGCAACATCGAAGTGATGCCGGGGCCGGAGTCGTATCACAGCCCGGAGCCGGCGACCATCACGGTGGCCGACGGCGCGGTCAGCGAAATCCTGAGCCGGTCGGCCGGCGATCTGGAGGCCTACGAGCTCGAGCCAGAACCCATCTCTTCTCTGTTCGACGCCGAACAGCGCTCCAAGCGCCAACTTGTGAAGTACGACGAAATTCCGAAAGTGATGGTCGAGGCGGTGACCTCGATCGAAGACCGGCGCTTCTTCCAGCATGGCGGCGTGAATTTTATGCGACTGGTGGAGGCGGCATGGGTCGACGTCACCCATCAGCGGCACCAGCAGGGCGGATCGACGATTACGATGCAGCTTTCGCGCGCGTTCTTTCTGAGCCCGGAGAAGACGTTTAAGCGGAAGATGATCGAGATGCTGATCGCGGTGGAACTGGAACAGAAGTTCACCAAGCAGCAGATCTTCGAGTTTTACGCTAACCGCGTCGATCTGGGGCAGCGCGGGTCGTTTACGATTTCCGGCCTGGCGGAGGGCGCGCATTCCTACTTCAATAAAGACCTGAAAGACATCACATTGCCCGAGGCGGCGCTGCTGGCGGGAATGATCCAGGCGCCGAGTTATCTGTCGCCCTACCGGCATCCGGAGCGGGCGCTGGAACGGCGGAATACGGTGATCGAGGCAATGGTCGAGACCGGCGACATCACGCGCGCGCAAGCGGACAAGGCCAAAGCCACACCGCTGAAACTGGCGCCTCCGAACGTGGAGGCGAGCGACGCGCCGTATTTTGTCGACATGGTGCGAGACACCGTGCTCAGCAAACTGAACGAACGCGAAATCAACGACCAGGAGTACCGCATCTATACGACGCTCGATCCGGACTTGCAGCGGGCGGCGGCGCAGGCGATCGAAGAGGGCACTAAGATTGTCGACGAGCAAGTCACCAGGATGCGCACGAGGCGCAAGCTGATTTCAAAGGGCAAGTACGAAACGACGGTGCTGCCCGGCCCGCAGGCGCAAATGGCGCTGGTGGCGATGGACCCGCACACGGGCGAGATCAAGGCGCTGGTGGGTGGACGGAATTACGGGATGAGCCAGTTGAATCACGCGCTGGCCAAACGGCCGACCGGATCGATCTTCAAGCCGTTTGTGTATGCGGCCGCGATGAACACGGCGATTGATGGATCGACCTCAGTGATTACGCCGGCGTCGCTGGTGGCGGATCAGCCGTCGACGTTCGCCTATGGCGACCAGATTTACGAGCCGCGAAATTACAAAGAGGAGTATCACGGCGACGTGACGCTGCGCTATGCGCTGGCGCTCTCGCTGAATAATGCGACGGTAAAGGTGGCCGAAGAAGTCGGATACGACAAAGTTGCGGAATTGGCCAGGGCGGCGGGAATTGCCTCGGTAAAGGCCACGCCGGCCATGGCGCTTGGCGCCTACGATGCGACGCCGGTGGATATGGCGGCGGCATACACTACGTTTGCCAACGGAGGCGTGCGGCTGTCGCCGCTGTTTGTCAACTCGGTGCGCAATTCCAAGGGCGACATTGTCGTGAACTTTGGCACCGACCGCAAAGAAGTGCTGGACCCGCGCGTTGCGTTTGTGATGACGACCATGCTGGAGGGGCCCGTCAACTTCGGCACGGCCTATGGTGTGCGGCAGCGCGGCTTTACCGCGCCGGCGGCGGGCAAGACTGGCAGCTCGCATGACGGCTGGTTTGCGGGCTATACCAGCAACCTGCTGTGCATCGTGTGGGTGGGATACGACGATTACAGCGATCTGCGGCTGAGCGGAGCGCAAACGGCCGCGCCGATCTGGGCGGAGTTTATGAAGAAGGCGATCGCGCTGCCTGAGTACGCCGATGTGAAGGACTTCCGGCAACCGGAAGGCGTGATCGACGTGCAACTCGACAAGGTCACGAACCGGCTGGCGACGCCCTCCTGCCCGGACGATTACACGATTGCCTTCGTCGCGGGAACGGAGCCGCGCGATACCTGCGATCAGCCGAGCGCGGTGCAAGGCTTCTTCTCGCGCATTTTTGGCGGAAGCCAGGAAAAGGCGCCGCTGCCGCCGCCGACCACCAATGGACCAACGACCGCGAATGCCGGGAACACGGAGGCGGCGGGCGGTGTCCAAAACGAACAAGAGGTGAAGAAGAAGAAAGGCATCTTTGGCAAGATTGCAGATGCGTTCCGGGGGGATGGCGGCCACAAGGATGACAAAAACGACCCGGCAGCGTCTAAACCTGCGGCCAATGGAGCTCCACCTCCATAAGGCGGTAATCACGTAACTCTGTTTCCAGGAGGTCGCTATGCGGTCCTCGCAACTGGCAATGCCGTTCGGTATTGCGCTGTCCACTCTCGCTTGTCTTGTCCTGCTTTTTTCCATTGCCGCGCCGCTCGGTGCGCAAAATTCAGAACAACTCGAGGTCGGGCCGCCGCCGCTGCACCGCGTCGAACCGCCCGCGGCGGGCGCAACGGCTAAGGAACTCGAAATCCAGGGAGACGACCTGGAGTCGAACAAGAATTACCTTGACGCCATTGACTATTACCAGGCAGCACTGAAAAAGGATCCTGCCAGCGCCGTGCTGGTGAACAAAGTGGGCATGTCGCAGTTGCTACTGCGGCGATACAAAGATGCGCGCAAGAGTTTTGAGCGCGCCATCCGGCTGGACAAGAAATATGCCAACGCGTATGCGAACCTGGGCGTGGTGTATTACGAGGATGGAAGCTGCGGGAAGGCCGTTAAATATTATGATCTGGCGATTGGGCTCGACGGCGACGAGGCCGTTTTCTACAACAACCGGGCGGCGGCTTTGTTCGTCAAGAAGGATTTCGAGAAAGCGATGGCCGACTACAACAAGGCGCTGCAACTCGACCCGGATATTTTTGAGCGCGCTGTGCGCGGCGGCGGCGTGCAGGCCAAGCTGCCATCGCCGGAGGACATCGCCCACTATGACTATGTGCTGGCCAAGATTTACGCGCGCAATGGGGCGGCCGAGCGTTCCTTGCACTACTTAAAGAAGGCGATGGAAGAGGGGTATAAAGACATCAAGGACGTGTATAAAGACAACGAGTTCAGTACGGTGCGGAAGGATCCGCGTTTTGCGGAGTTGATGGCGTCGAAGCCGGTGGTGCTCCAAAATTGATTGCCGAGAAAAATTTTTCCGGGCCGCGAAACTTTCCCGATGCGGCCGTGTTTGTGCCGATAACGCTCCTGAAAGCATAACGGTGAGTAAGGAGAAACCCCCACCGGTTGCGAACCCGAGCACGCCCCAAGCAAGCAACCGGTGGGATAAGAGACAGGTTTCAAAGTTTCAAGGTCTGAAGGTTTCAAGGCCGGAAGGTCTTAAGGTCCAAACTTGTCCCGCTGCGCTCCAAGCCTTGAACTGTTAAAACTTTGAAACGTTGAAACTTTGAAGCCTTGAAACCTTGGAGCATTGAAACCTTGAATCAACCGCGCTCTATATAATCCTCCACCGCTTTCTTCCATTTTCCTTGCGCTTTGAGGATGTATTCGACCGCGTCGCGCGCGGCGCCCTCGCCTCCGGCATGAGGAGTGATCCAATGCGCTTCGGCCTTCACTTCGGGCCGCGCGTTTTTCACCGCGATCGCCAGCCCGCACTTGCGCATCACCGGCAGGTCAATTACATCGTCCCCAACGAACGCCGCTTCCGCGGCGGCGATGCCGTCCTTATCGAGAATCTGGCGGAAGGCTCCAGCCTTGTCTTGAATGCCCTGATGCACGTGGTCCATCTTGAGGTCGCGCGCGCGCAGCGCCACCGTTTCCGAAACGCGCTTGGTGATCAATCCCGTCTTGATGCCCGCCAGCCGCGCCAGCGAAATCGCCGTGCCGTCGTGCGCGTGAAAGCCCTTCGCCTCAATCAGCGTTGTGCTCTGGAATCCGAAACCGCTCTCACCGGTCTTTTGGGCGGAGCGCTCCATAAGTGTGTTGGACGAGCCAGGGAGCGCCTGCGCGCCGCCGGGAGCGGGAAAAATCCAGATTTTGCCGTCGGTGAGAACGCCATCCACATCGAAAAGGATGAGCTTGATTTTGCGCGCGCGAAGTTTTGACATCGGTCGAGATTCTAACATCCGCCTTTTGTTAGAATCACAGTTTCTCCAACAGTTCAGAGGAGGTCCTTGTACCAATACCTGGAAAGCCGTGTCAGCCAATCGGTGCGCGACTTTTTGCGCCGCGCATACCAGCTTGAAATAGCGACCCTGGTGGTGGAGCAGCCACCCAAGATCGAGTTTGGCGAATACGCGCTGCCCATCGCCTTTGAACTCGCGCGAAAGCTGCGGAAGGCGCCGCGCAAAATTGCCGAGGAGATTGTTGCCGGAATTGGCGCGGTGCCGGGCATCGCAGGCTTCGAAGTGGCGGGCGCGGGCTATATTAATGTGCGCGTAAATCGCGCGGAAGCCGCTGGCGCACTCGCCGCCGATCAAACTCCGCCCGTGCAGCAACCCGCGGGTAAAGTTCTGGTCGAGCATTCCAGCATCAATCCCAATAAGGCGGCGCATATTGGGCATTTGCGCAATGCCATTCTCGGCGACACGTTTGTCCGCCTGCTGCATTTTGCGGGCCGGGACGTGGATGTGCAGAATTACATCGACAATACCGGAGTTCAGGTCGCCGACGTGGTGGTTGGGTTTATGCACGTCGAGAAAAAATCGCGGGCGGAAATCGAGGCGCTCGCGTCCGCTCCCCATTTTGATTTTTATTGCTGGGATCTGTATGCGCGCGTTTCACGCTGGTACGAGGAGGACAAACAGAATCTCGCCGCCCGCGCCGCCGCTCTGCATGCCATCGAAGCCGGGAACAACGAGACCGCGAAGATCGCGGAGCTGATCTCGATTGCCGTGCTTCGCCGTCATCTGGAGACGATGGAGCGGCTCGACATCGAGTACGACTTCCTGCCGCGCGAGAGTGAAATTCTTCGCCTGCACTTCTGGGATGCGGCCTTCGGCAAGCTCAAAGAAGCGGGCGTGCTGACTTTTGAAAACGAAGGCAAGAACAAGGGCTGCTGGATTATGCGGCGCGCGGGAACGGCAAAAACTGGAGCGGCGGAGAGCGCGGGGAAAAGCGGAGAGAGCGCGGAGACCGCAGAGGGCGCGGAGAAAATCTCCGAAGACGACCAGAAAGTAATCGTACGCTCGAACGGCACCGTGGGATACGTCGGCAAAGACATCGCTTATCACATGTGGAAGTTCGGCCTGCTGGGGCGCGACTTCAGTTACCGGAAGTTTTTCCGCTATCCGAATGCGCACGAGTGCTGGATCTCGACGACCCCGAGCGATCCCGAGGCCGATAGCGAGCATCCGCATTTCGGGGACGTCGCGGAGATTTATAACGTGATCGACGCGCGGCAATCCGAGGCGCAGAACACCGTCATTGAGGCGCTGCGCGAACTGGGCCATGGCGAGGCTGCCGACCGCTATACGCATTTTTCCTACGAGATGGTGGCGCTTACGCCGCGCTGCGCCGCCGAAATGGGCTACGAACTGAGCGAAGAAGAGAAGGCGCGGCCGTGGATCGAGGTTTCCGGAAGAAAAGGGTTCGGCGTGAAAGCGGACGACCTGATCGATACGCTGATTGCCTCGGCCCGCAAGGAAGTCGACTCCCGCCACCCCGAACTGAGCGATGCCGAGCGCGCCAGCATTGCCACGCAAATTGCCATTGGCGCGTTGCGTTACTTCATGCTCAAGTTCACGAAGCCGTCGGTGATTGCCTTCGACTTCAAGGATGCGCTCAGTTTTGAAGGCGAGACCGGACCGTATGCGCAATACGCCGTGGTGCGGGCGACGAATATTTTTCGCAAGGGCGGGCTGGATGCCGACAAATTTCTATCTGACTCGGCGGGCGGATTGTCGGCGGACGATCTTGCAAAGTACCTCGACGGCGAATCCGGCAATGGATTGTGGGAACTGTGGATGGCAGCCGCCAAAACTTCTTATGTGGTTGCGCAGTGCATCGCGACCACTGAGTCGGCTTATCTGGCAAAGCACGCCTTCCAACTGGCTCAACTTTTTAATGCGTTCTATCATCAGCATCCCATCCTGGCGGAGCCCGACGAGGCGCGAAAAAAATTCCTTCTGGCGACTGCGGCGGTGGTTCGCCGGGAACTCATGCGCGTGTTGGCTGTGATGGGAATCACCGCGCCTCCGGTGATGTAGGTCGCTCAGCCCGGGCCGAACCGTATAAAAATTCTACGGTCCGTATCGCCCTTGCCACGCCCGGCGCCGGGTTCTTATTCGCAGTCCTCTCGTAAATTATTGATAGTTAAGGTTCTTGCTCCGACTTGCGGCGGCCTGCGATTGGCATCCCTCGTGCTTTAATAATCATCGAGAGCAAGTTGGATTTGAGTCGTTTTTGTCTATAGGTTGTGGAGCAATGATTATGGCAGGGCAATTATTGGGGAAGGAGCCCCTCATCTCGATGAAGCGAATTTCATTGACCCTCATGCTGGCATTGGCGGTTGCCGCATCGATCGGATGTACGACCAAGAATTATGTGCGTCAACAAACCACGCCACTGATCAATAAGACGAACGAACTCGACGATCTGACGGCCAAGAATTCCCATGACATTAAAGACGTGGACCAGCGCGCGCAAGCCGGCGTGCAGGCTGCGCAAAATAGCGCAAACCAGGCCGACCAGAAAGCACTGGCAGCGAACGGCAGCGCGGAAAAGGCGCAAATGGCCGCCAATACTGCCGCGCAACGCGTCGACATGTTGACCAACACGGTCGTCAATCTGGATAACTATCGCCCGGTGGCCGAGACTTCGGTTCACTTCGGATTTAATAAAGATAATTTGACCAAGCAGGCCAAGGAAGCGATCGACCAGCTAGCGGCCAGCGTTGCCACCACCAAGGGGTATTTGATAACGGTGGAAGGCGCGACGGATTCAGTGGGCGGCGCCGACTATAACTATGAATTGAGCCAGCGCCGCGCCGATGCGGTGATTCAGTACCTGGCGGCGGAGAAGAACATTCCGGCCTACAAGATTTACCTGATTGGTCTCGGCAAGGATAAGCCGGTGGACTCGAATAGCACTTCCGCTGGCCGCGCGAAGAATCGGCGCGTCGATATCCGCCTGATGACGAACACGGGCGCATCGCAGCAGACGCCGGCGGAGGCAACGCCCACGGCGAGCGCGAATCCCCCGTCACTATAAAAGCTTCCCTCCTCCCCGGAGGTTTGCCAAAACAGGCCGTCAGCAATTGGCGGCCTGATTTTTTTGGGCGGGCCTGTTTTTCTTCGCGCCCGGGGAATACGCTGCCGAACGCGCTAAAATCAATAAGTGCGGATTGCGTTGCTAGTTATCGCCTTGCTCTTGACCCCATTCCTGGCGGCGCAGAATTCCTCCAGCCAGTCGCCCGCGGCGTCCGCGTCGGGTCAATCGGCCGCGCCGCCCGACGACTCTCAGGAAAGTTCCAGCCGTGACACGCGCATTGACACCACCCCTCCCAAGGACGATGCCAAGAATCATCCCAATAGCGACGCCGCGGTCGAGGACCTGGCACCACCGCCGTCCGACTCCTCCGATGTGCAGGAGTTCCATCCCTGGAATCCGTACAAGGCGCAGAAAGACATTGAAGTCGGGGATTTCTATTACCGGAGGAGAAACTACAAAGCCGCGCTCGATCGCTACAAGGAAGCTCTCTATTACAAGGAGAAGGACGCGGTCGCGACGTTTCGGGCCGGCGAATGCGAAGCAAAGTTGGGAGACAAGGCCGAAGCGCGAAAATACTACGAACAATATTTGAAGATCCTGCCCGAAGGCCCGCTCGCTAAAGAGGCGCGGGCGTCGCTGGAAAAGATGGCGAAAAACTGAGCGGCAGTGAATCGCTTATCGAGTCCGACCATCTTCTTGCCGCAAATTTCTTGCCGCGAATTATTTCTCGAGGTGCGAAAACTTTCCTGTCGAGGCGTTGACGGTGACTCGCAGTTTCGCCGTCTCTCGATCCACTCCATAAATGACGTGCCAAAGCAGTTCGTTCGACTGCCGGTTCCAATCGAGCGCGAAAATCACAGGCGTGTCGGGATCTTTTTCCAGCAATTTGTCGCCGCCGTGCTGTTGCGCGACGGAAAATGCCTTGTCGGTATCTACTTTCAAAAATTGCACATTGAAAACCTGGGTCGACGAGTTGGTCGGGCTATAGGTGTCTTCGGTGCCGTGAGAGACGTCGCCGTTCGTCCACGTATACGACTCGGTTGCACGATGCGCGGGCGAAGCGAACCCGGCGCGCCACTCGCCGGCTTTCCCGTCGTGCGTCTTGGATTGCGCCGATTCGACCCGAAAGGGCTGGGCGTCCGCCGCCCATCCCCGGGCTGCGATATAGCACTTGTAGAAGGCGCCGTTGCCGGTCATCGTCTCGGGAGCCTTGGGCTGCGCCTTCTCTGCCGTCGCCGGCCCGGTCGGCGACGACGAGCACCCGGCCATCGCCAACGCAAAAATTGCCGCAACAAAAGTTCTCATCGCCGCCTCGTGTGTTCTTGAAATGTCATTCTGCGAATCGCGATTATTGTACTGAATTGAAAGTGCGCGCGCACTCGGCTCACGCACTCAGTTCTCGCGGTACACTCGCGCAATCTGCAATCGCCGCGCACCCGGCCCGCGAATTCCGATAAAATTGCTATCTCCCACTATGGCCTCCGCCCTCGAAAAACTTCGCCGCGAGCTTTCCGATGCAATGGCCGGGGCCGACGACAGCGCCCTCGAGCAATCTCCTCCGGGCAAATGGAATTCCGCCCAGATTCTCGAGCACCTTTACATCACGTATAAAAATACGAATTGGGCTTTGGCCAAGTGCCTGGAGAAAGGCGCTCCATTGGCGACCAAGGCAACGCTGAAGCATCGTTTTGGCACGCTGCTGGTGGTGAAACTCGGCTACATGCCGCCGGGGCGCCGGGCACCCGAACGCGCTCTCCCGCAAGGCATGCCCCTCGCCGAAGTGCGCGTTTCGATATTTGCGGAGATTCAACGGATGGAATCCGCTCTCGCCGATTGCGAACGCCGCTTCGGCCCCCGCGCCAAAATTCTCGATCATCCGTTCATCGGCCCCCTCACGGCCGATGAGTGGCGCAAGTTTCACTGGGTTCATGGGCGGCATCACGCAAAACAAATTCGCGAGCGCGCCGCCATTCCGAAGCAAGCGTGAAGATCGGCGATGATCACAAAGACCACGCCGCCACGCCATTCCCTGCGAAAAACAGGTAGTGGCTCAGTTTGAAAGGAAGCGAGCCAAACGCGCCAATAATGCGGCGCAAAAAAACGCGCCGCGTGGCGCGGCTCGCCCAGATCCCTCGCCGCGCAAAAAACGCCTGCTCGGGATGACAAAACCGAGCCAGTACCGAAAAACACCCCGACTGGCAGCGTTTGCCCCGCGTGTGGTATTCTTATTTTCGTTACAAACGAGAAGAGACAGGAGTGCAACAGGTTAGTGCTAGCCAGACAGCAAAAGCAATCCGTCGTTGACACGTATCGCACGCATCCCACCGATACAGGAAGCCCGGAAGTTCAAATCGCGCTGCTAAGCGAGCGCATCGGTCAACTCACGGAGCACTTCAAAGCGCACCAGAAGGATCACGGCTCGCGCCGCGGACTTCTGATGATGGTCAGCCGGCGTCGCCGCCTGCTCGACTACCTGAAGAAGTACGACTCGGATCGGTATAAGACCGTTATCACCAAACTCGGCATCCGTAAATAATCAGAGACCCCGGCCGATGTGGCCGGTATGTTTTCCGAGGCCCTTATTACGTGCGTTTTCCCGACCGCGAGAGCCACTGGCATTCGCCTATCTGCAACAACTCCGCTATGGCGTGGTCGTTCTGCGCTCCTGCCCACAAAGGATGATTTATGAAACCTGAACCAATTACAGTTTCCGCCGAGATCACTGGCGGCAAGTCCATCTCCTTCGAAACCGGAAAGCTCGCCAAGCAGGCGCACGGCTCGGCCGTTGTGCGCCTCGGCGAAAACGTTGTCCTCGCCACCGCCGTCGCCAACCCCGAACCCCGCACCGGCATCGACTTTTTCCCGCTCACCGTTGATTACCGCGAATACACTTACGCCGGCGGACGAATCCCCGGCGGCTTCATCAAGCGCGAAGGCCGCATGAGCGAGCGCGAAGTGCTCACCAGCCGCCAGATCGACCGCCCCATCCGGCCTATGTTTGCCGAGGGTTTTCGCTGCGAAACACAGGTCATTGTTTTTGTTTTGTCCGCTGACACAGAGAACGATCCCGACGTCGTCGGCATCAACGCCGCCTCCGCGGCGCTCACCCTCTCTGACATTCCCTTCCTCGGACCGGTCGGCGCCGTGCGCGTCGGTCTGGTGGACGGACGCTTCGTCGCCAATCCCACGTATTCGGAGATGCGCGAAGGCCTGCTGAACATCATGGTCGTCGGCACCGCCGACGCCATCCTGATGATCGAATCGGGCGCGAAAGAGGTGAAAGAAGAAACGGTTGTGGACGCGATCGAATTCGCCCACACCGAGATCAAGAAAATCTGCGCTGCCATTGAAGACCTGCGCAAGAAGGCCGGCAAGCCGAAGCGCGCTGTGACCCCGCCGGAGTTTGACCAGGCCTACTACAACGATCTGCAATCGAAAATCGGCGTGCGCCTCTCCGACGCTCTCGATACCGCCAAGCATCCGAAGGCCGAAAGCTACGAACTGGTACGAACGCTGGAAAAAGAGCTGCTGGCCGCGATTCCGGAAGAGGATGACGCCGCCAAGGCCAAGCTCAAAGAGTATTACGAGACTCTGCGCGAGCGCATCTTCCGCGATCAGGTTATTAGCAAGAAGCACCGCCCCGATGGACGGGCCTTCGATCAGATTCGCGAAATCTGGATCGAAGTCGGCGTGCTGCCCCGGGCCCACGGGAGCGCCATCTTCACCCGCGGTGAAACGCAGGCGCTCGTCACCACCACGCTCGGCACCAGCGACGACATGCAGCGCCTCGAAGGTTTCGAGGGCGAAGCCAAAAAGCGCTTCATGCTGCACTACAACTTCCCGCCGTTCTCGGTTGGCGAGGTCGCGTTCCTGCGCGGCGCCGGACGCCGCGAAATCGGACACGGCGCACTGGCTGAACGGGCCGTTTCGGCGGTGCTGCCGACCGAGGATAACTGGCCCTATGCGATGCGAGTCGTCTCTGACATTCTCGAGTCGAATGGGTCGTCGTCGATGGCAACCATCTGCGGAGCCTCGCTCGCGCTGATGGACGCGGGTGTTCCGTTGAAGGCGCCCGTCGCGGGCGTCGCTATGGGACTGGTGAAAGAAGGCGACCAGTACGCCATTCTGACCGACATCGCGGGCGCCGAAGACCATTACGGCGATATGGATTTCAAAGTCGCCGGCACCAAAGATGGAATTACCGCGCTGCAAATGGATATCAAGGTCGGCGGCATCACGGCGCAGATCATGCGCGAGGCGCTCGAACAGGCGCGCCACGGCCGTTTGTTCATCCTCGAAAAAATGGACGAAGTGCTGAGCGAGCAGCGCACCAAGGTTTCCGCCTATGCGCCCCGCATCTACACCTTGCAGATTCCGGTCGACAAGATTCGCGACGTGATTGGGCCCGGCGGCAAGATGATTCGCAGCATCATCGAGCAGACGGGCGTGAAGATCGACGTCGAGGATTCGGGCAAAGTCAACGTCGCGTCCAACGACGAAGTTTCCGCGAACAAGGCGTTGCAGATTATCCGCGACCTGACGGCTTCCGCCGAGGTAGGAAAGACCTATCTCGGGAAAGTCAGCCGGCTGGCGGATTTCGGCGCATTTGTTGAGATCTTGCCGGGCCTCGATGGCTTGCTGCACATCAGCGAAGTCGCCGAGCATCGCATTAAGGATGTTCGCGACGAACTGAAAGAAGGCGACCAGGTGCTGGTAAAGGTGCTGGCCGTCGAAGGCAACCGCATCAAGCTTTCACGCAAGGCGATTCTCAAAGAGCAGCGCGCCAAAATGGGCGGCGGTGCTCCTCCGCCTCCCGAGCCGGATATGGATGAGGCTGGCCCCGATGTTTCGGGACCAGGCGTTCCGGGACCGGGCATTCCGCAAGCTGCGCCCACCGCGGTGATTGAAGGCGGAGCCGATTTTGATGCCGAAGACGAGCCGAACTTCAACCGCGTCGATGCCTCAGTCGGAACGGGCGTCGGCGAAGCCCCTGGCGTGCGCCAGGAAGGTGCGCGCGACAATCGTGGTGGCGATCGCAATCGTCGCCGGCGAGGTCGCGGTGGCCGCCCCGGCGGCGGCGATCGTGGAGGTCAAGGCGGCCATGGCGGCAGCCACAGCGGCGGTGGTGGTGGCCGCTTCCGGCGGTAAGTTCAGCAGACGACAGTCGCTTGATAGGGCCGCAGAGAATGCGGCCCTTTTATGTTGGCGCATTGTTCGCTGATTGCTAGAACGACAAGCGCTTGAAGACGGTTTCGGGAATGTGTTCCACCGCGCTCATGATGAAGCGCCAGATTTTTGGAGTGTATAGCACGTCGGGCGAGCGCCGCTCCAGAGCATGCACGATATCGCGGGCCACGAGTTCCGGGTCGGCGAAGCGACTGGCGTTCGGAACATGGTCGGTCATCGCAGTCTGCACCGGACCGGGCTTGATGGTGATGACTTTGACTCCCGCTGGATGAAGCCGGCTGCGCAGCCCTTGCAGAAAGAGGGACAGAGCGCCTTTGGCGGAACCGTAAACGTAGTTCGAACGGCGCCCGCGGTCTCCCGCGACGGAAGTGATGGCGGCGATGCAACCGGTGCGGCGTTCTTCAAGGTCGGCCGCGAAAACCGTTAGGAGCGCGCTGGCGCTGACGAAATTTATGTTGAGCTCGTCGAGCAGAATTTCGACGGAGCTTTCGGAATCTTTCTGGTTGTGCATGGAACCGTAAGCCAGCAGGACAGTGTCGTAGCCGGCGAATGAGCGCCGCACGAACTCGAAAATGCTGCCGTGTTTTTCGATGCGGGCCAGGTCGGCGGGGCAAGTGAGAACCTGCGCTGCCCCGCGCGCGAGGAGATCCGATTGCAGCGCCGCCAGTCGCTCCGGCGAGCGCGCCACGAGCAGCAGGTCGTATCCGCGGCGGGCGAGCTGCCGTTGCACTTCGACTGCGATTCCGGAGGTTGCGCCGAGAACGATAATTTTTCGCATCGGCGATGAGCTTGAATTGGAAGAAGGCGAATTGGAAGCTGAGGTCATGGCTATTGCGCCTCGGTGACTCGCCGCCAGAACGATGACGACATTTTCGGATCGATGTAGGGCACAAAACTGCGCCAGCGCGGAAACGACGCCTCGAACATCGCGGGGCTCATCCGCGCATCCTTCGCGGGGTAAAGCGCGCCGCCGCTCTGCTGCACGACTTCGTCGAGCGAGCGCATCAATTCCAGCGTGCGCTCTCCACGCATGGCGAAGTCAAGCGCCAGCGTGAGGCCGGGACGCGGAAACGACAGCATTCCCGCCGCCGGAGCCGAGCCGAATTGTTTGAGCACACCGAGGAAGGAGCCCATGCCGGAACGCGCGATGCGTTCCAGCAATTCCTCGAAAGCTGCAACGTTTGTTTCCGGAATCACGCACTGATATTGAAGGAAACCTCGTTTGCCATAGAGAAGGTTCCATTGGCGAACGGAATCGAGCGGATAGAAAAACGAGTCGTACCGAATTCGCGATGGTCCGTGTTTCGCTGCGTGTACGCGATAGTAGAGTTCGTTGAACGCCTTAACCGAATAGCGATTCAGCATCCACTCGGGAAGCGTGAAAGGCAGTTTTGGCCCGCGTTTCGGCGGGGAGGTCTGCCTGGTCTCGGCCGAATGATTCCCGCGAAAAAAGATCCCACGCAGATTCTTGCCGGCAAAACAATCCAGCCACGCGACCGTGTATTCGAAGCGGCCATCGCTCTCGCGGCTCAGGCCGATAAACTCGGCGAGAGAGCGGAAGGGAATCAACTCGGCGTCGATCCACGGACCCGCGACGCGCCGCAGTCGAATGTCGGCCCACGCAATCAAGCCCGTCAAACCGAGACCTCCGATGGTTGCGCGAAACATGTCATCATTCCGTTCGCGGTTGCAAAAGACAAGCCCATCGTTCGAGCGTTGCAGGCCAAGTTGTTGAACGTGAGCGCCAAACGTCCCGGCGCGGTGATGGTTCTTGCCGTGAACATCGTTGGCAATCGCGCCGCCAACAGTCACGAATTGAGTTCCGGGCGTTACGGGCAGAAACCAGCCTTGGGGAAGATACACGTCAACGATGTCGGTAAGAGTCACGCCGCCCTCGCAGCGGAGCATTCCGGCGGACTCATCAAAACCAAGGATGCGGTTTAGCCGACGGCAGTCGACAAGCGCGCGATCTGCATTGAGGCACGAATCGCCATAACTCCGCCCCAAGCCATAGGCGAGCAGAGAACCGGAAGGCGCCGCTTGCATTATGCCGGGCACCTGGTCGCTCCATGCCGGCCTATAGACGTGCTCGTGCGCGGCTTTCGGGTAGCGTCCCCACGACAGATATTTGTCAGTCGGGACCGCGCTAGCGGCCTTAGTTCGTAACGTTGCTGCGATTTGAGAAGGCATGCGGTAGTGTTGTCAGTAAGAGACGCGCGTCATACTAATGGCGATGACGATGGCGGCGGCCAGCGCCACGCCGTAACTTACGCGGTCTCGAATGGCGAGGGTCACGGGATCTTCCTTTAACTCGCCACGATGCGCCAAAAGCCAGGTGCGGCCGAGCCAATAGAGAACGATGGGACAAAGGAAAAGGAGCCATTCTGGCGACCGGTAGAGCACCCGCACATCCTGGCTCTGAATATAAAGACTGAGAATTACGACCGCCGCGAAGCTGCTGCCGACTCCGAACGTGAGGAGGAGCTCGCGGTCATCGACGCGATAACCGCGGCCTGACTTACCGGACTGCACTAAGTCATTGGCATGAAGTAACTCTGAATAGCGCTTGGCCATTGCCAGACTTAAAAAGAAGAATAAGGAGAAGGCCAGAAACCACTGGGACAGAGGTGTAGACGAAATCAAGGCGCCGGCGAGGATGCGAAAACTATAAAAGCTCGAGAGTACAAAGACGTCGAGGAGAGCGATTTTCTTCAGGCAGAGGGAATAGAACATGGTCAGCGCGGCGTAGGCGATGAGAGCGAGGCCGAATCGGATATCGAAGAGACAACCTAAGCCCACCGCCAGGCTAAGGAGAGTGAAAGCGACGAGCATGCCGCCAGGAATCGATAGTTGTCCGGCGGCAAACGGACGCTCTTTTTTCCAGGGATGCTCGCGATCGGAATGAAGATCGAGCAGATCGTTGAGGATGTAAAGTCCCGAAGCACAAAATCCGTAGAGGACGAAACCGGCTATTGTGCGGGCGACGGGCTCGATTGCCAAATTGTGCGAAAGGGCGAGGGGCAGGAACAACAGAAGATTCTTTGCCCAGTGATGTCCGCGCAGGGCGGAGATCCAAGTGCGGAGCGAAGCGGGCGAATCGGTAAACGTGGCCTTAACGGTGGTCAAGGCCTCCGCCTGAGCGGCGCGCGCCGGGCTACCCACGACATAGGCAGCACTCGCATATCGCCAAACGCTAAGATCGTCGACCGAGTCGCCGACATATTCAAAGCCGGAAATGGCGAAACGTTCTTTGAGGAAAGTCGCTTTTATTTCTCCCCTGAGATTGCGCTCGCCATTGCTGGCGTGGACCTCGTCGAAAAGGCCGAGGTGCTGGGCAATGGGCTCAGCTACGTTTTGATCGGCCGCGGTCACCAGCGCAATGCGGCGCTCGGCAAGCTTTTGCTGCTGAAGAAACGCGAGCACTTCCTGACGGTATGGCAGTCGCGCGGGATCGAGTTGAACGCGGCGAGCGAGTTCGCGTTTCAGGAAGGCACGGCCGCGAAGCAGCCAAAAGGGCACCAGAAACAGCGTGGCGGGACGCGTCTTGAAGAGCGCGAGAATGCATTCCCACAAGAGATCGCTACGAATCAGAGTGCCGTCGAGATCGACGCACAGCACCGTCGAAGTCGCTTTCGCGGCCTGAGTTCCAGTGGCGAACCCCATAGAAATGATCGTCGCAAATGGGCACGGAAAAGGGGCGGAGAAATAGGACGCCTGGGTAACCTGAGTAACATGCGCGCACCGCGAATGAACGCTAGTATGGGGCATTCAGAGCGATGGAAGAGTCTCTGAACGACACACGGAAGGACGCGCACCGCGGGTGCATCGGATGGATCAGACAAGCAAGAATTCTGAGCTGGACGCATGGGAAGTGCTCCGGGAGTATCTGCGGCGGCCCTCATGGCTGCTGACTTTGCTGGGCCTGAGCACGCTCGTTCTGTATAGTGGCGCGCTGTTCTTCGGGTACGTGTGGGATGACTGGCCTCAGATCGTAAACAGTCCCATTGTTCGTAGTTGGAGTGATCTGCCGCGGGCGTTCGGAAGCGACCTTTGGTACCACGTTGCGCGCCACCAGCTCTTTTACCGCCCCTTGTTTGTCGCGTGGTCGATGCTCAATTTCTCGCTGTTCGGGTTGCGTCCGTGGGGATGGCATCTGACGGCAGTGCTTGCGCACATCGCAACCACGGTGTCGGTGTTCTGGCTGGCGCGGAAATTAGGCATGGAATATTGGACGGCAGCGCTCGCCGCGCTCATCTTTGCGCTTCATCCGATCCACATTGAGCCGGTGGTGTGGATCTCTGCCGCTTCGGACACGCTGGTCGCCCTGTTCGTGTCGCTGGGGTTCATCGCCTTCCTGAATTCGCGCGAACCGCAGCGCACACGGCGGGTCGCATGGTTCACGCTCTCGCTGTTCATGCTGGCGTGCGCGCTGCTCACAAAAGAGATGGCGCTGGCGTTTTTCTTGCTGGTGGCGGTTTACGCGTGGCTACATCCGGGGCCAGGGAGAACGTCGCCGGGAAAGAGAATTGTTTGGGCGGCGATCGAGGCGGTCCCATATGCGGCCGTAACGATCGTCTATGGGTTATTGCGCAGGCATGCCTTGGCGCACTCTGTCGGGGCAGTTGATCCGACTCACGGCCTGGTCGATATAGCCCGCAGTCTGCCGCTTGTGCTGAGCTTCTATTTCACCAAGCTGATGATCCCGATTGGGCTGACAGGGCTTTACTACACACCGTATGTGGTGGGCGCAAGCCTGACGCAGTTCGTATTGCCCGTGGCGTTACTTGGAGCGCTGGCGATTGGGCTGTGGTACTGGAACCGGCGCGAGCACAACTCGACGGTCGTCTTTTCTGCCATGTGGTTGTTAGTGGGACTGGTGCCGGCTTTGTATCTCCCGAAGTTTGGAAACGGCGACTTCGTCAGGGATCGTTATATGTACCTGCCTTCGATTGGATTCGCGATTCTGCTGGCGACCGGGCTCCGGCGCCTGCCTTCGATCCGCAACTGGAGCGCGCGCGCCGTGCAAGTGACGGCCGTGATGTTGCTTTCCGTAGGATATATCGGCGCGTCACTGGCGCAACAGGTGTACTGGGCAAGCGATTTGCTGGTGTTAGCGCGGGGAGAATCCCTTTACCCTGACAACCCATATACCTTGCTGGGATTATCAGCCGAATACAGCGCGCGGGGGGCGAATGAGCGTGCGATCGAGCTGGCAGAAAGGGTTGCACGCGAGTACCCGGATTACGCAAATGTGCAACTCGTATTGGCTGAAAGCTACATTCGCGCTGGCAAAACAGCGGAGGGGCGGATGTGGTTGCAACGAACGGTTTCCCTGAACCCCGATTTTGCGACGTCGGAACTGGGGATGGCCGCGCTCGCTGGCCTCTATGGCCGTATAGGCGACTATGACCAGGCTTTTGCCTATTGCGATGAGGTCCTGCGCAGAGAGCCCAATCTTTACCCAGCTCTATATAACTGCGGAAACGTCCATCTTATGGCCCGCCAATACCAACAGGCAGAGCACTTACTCGCAGCCGCCGCCGCGATAGACCCACAAAGCGTCGAGGCGAAGTATTACCTGGCCAGAGCATTGCTGGAAGAAGGTCAGTATGCAGAAGCTGGAAAGTATTTGGATGCCGTGGTGAGAGTGGAGCCGAATGGGTGGACCTATCACTATTGGCTGGGCTGGGCATTAGAGGAGGGTGGGAACATACCGGCAGCACGGCAAGAGTATCAGCGCGCATTGCAATTGAACCCGGACAGCGCCGAGGCGAGGGCACGACTTACAGAGGTTGCGACGAAATAGCGCGCGCCCGCGAAATAGAAGAGTCAAGGGAAATGAACTGATGGAGCAAAAGGAAAACAATCAGGAAGTCAGCGCCCGGAAGGCGGTCAAGCATCTGAGCAATCCTGCCGTCCTGGTCAGCATCTTAGCTGTGAGCACGGCGGTTCTTTACAGCGGCACTCTGTTTTTCCAGTTCGTTTGGGACGACAAGCCGCAAATCGTCGACAGCCCGCTTATTCGCTCATTTCAGAAACTGCACCGCGTGTTCTTCAGCGATCTCTGGTACCACACCGGGCGCTTTCAGCTGTATTACAGACCGTTGTTCGTGATCTGGTCGATGGTAAATTATGCGGTTTTTGGATTGCGCCCATGGGGATGGCACCTGGGCGCGATTCTGCTGCATGTCGTGGCCACGGCAGCGGTGTTCTGGTTGGCGCGTAGGCTTGGCCTGCAGTACTGGACGGCGGCAGGCACGGCCCTCATCTTTGCCGTTCATCCGATTCACATCGAGTGTGTCGCATGGATCTCGGCTGCGTCGGACAGCATGGCGACCATCTTCGTTGCCTTTGCATTTGGCGCCTTCCTTAATGGGCGTGAAAGAGGAGCAAAGCATCGTGTGGTGTGGCAGTATGTGTCTCTCCTGTCGATTGCTTGTGGTTTGTTGACGAAAGAGATCACGGTCGGTTTCTGTGGACTGATCGCAGCCTACGCATGGCTCTTTCCGAAAGAGCAAGAAGCGCACCCAGGAGAAAGGCTGCGGGGTGCGATCCGCGCCGCGCTGCCATACGCGATGGTCACGATAGCCTACCTTGTACTTCGCAAATACGCGTTGACGAGGCTCACCACCGCGTTCGATCCTTATCACTCCTTAGGCAACGTTATCTTCACGCTTCCGTATGTGCTGGCGTTTTATCTCGAAAAGCTGCTACTGCCCGTCCGTCTTACGGGCCTCTATTACACGCCATACCTGACCGTGAATCAGATTGGTCTATTTCTTGTCTCCTTGATCATGTTGGTGGCTACAGGGACCCTTCTTGTGCTATGGGCGCGACGGAAGAAAGATCCCTTAGTGATATTTTCCGGGCTGTGGCTGATCATCGGACTCGCACCCACTCTTTACCTGCGAGGTTTCGGAAACGGCGACTTTGTGCGGGACCGCTATATTTATCTCGGATCCATTGGCTTTGCGATCCTGGTGGGAAAGTCTATCGCTCTTCTTCCACCCATGGGCCGCTGGAGCGCCCCAGTGGTGCAAGGAACAGCGGCCATGGCGCTTTGCCTGACGTACGTATGTATGTCAATACCACAGCAGGCTTATTGGTATTCGGACCTTCTAATCTATTCGCGAGCGCACGATCTGTATCCGGAAAATCCGTACACATCAATTGGACTGGCGGCAGAGTATGAGCGAGTGGGGCTCTATGACCGCGCGATTCCGCTCGTGGAAGAGGCGCGCAGAAATGGTCCGACCTATCGTTACGCGTTGTACGCACTGGCGGACGCCTATATCGCGGCTGGGCGTAAGGACGAGGGGCGGAGTGCGTTGCTGTATGCGCAAAGCGTGGCGCCGGAGTACCTGGAAAATGAAACGGGCGCATCGTCTGCGGCTGGTATGTGGGGAAGGCTGGGCGACAGCGAGCGCGCACTGCGGCTCTGTTCATGGGTGCTGGGCAAGGATCCGGAACTGTTCTCCGCCCTCTATAACTGCGGGAATATTCAGCTGCTGGCAGGTAACTATGCTGCGGCGGAGGAGTTGCTGAAACGGGCCGTACATGCCGCGTCAGAAATGGCGGCTCCCCGGCACTTTCTGGGGCGGACGTTATTTCTTGACGGAAAGAACAGCGAGGCGCAGCCGTACTTGAGGCAGGCGGTGGCGATGGATCCTCAAGTGTACGATTATCACCTGTGGCTTGGGCGATCGTTGGAGGCGAGCGGCGACCTTGGTGGCGCCCGGACACAATATCTGGAGGCGTTGCAACTGAACGAAATGAGCGCCGACGCCAAACTCCATCTGTCCCACCTGGAGGCCCGGTGAGCACCGAGGGCACAACTTCGGGGAGTGTGCGGACGGAATTGCGTAAGGCGCCGGGCCGAGAACCTTTTGACGTTGAAATACGCATTCATGAAACGGGTGGTCTGGCGTCGGGGCGCGTGAATCGCCCGCTTACCGCCGCATTGGTCGGTGCCGTTATGCTGATATCCGCAGTTTATGTCGGATTACACATCCAGAGCGGATGGGTTCCGGCTGACGAGGGAACGCTCGGACAAAGCGCGCTCCGCGTACTGGAAGGACAGCTTCCGCATCGCGATTTTGCCGAGATTTATACCGGCGGATTGAGTGTTATTCACGCCGCAGCATTCCACGTGTTTGGCGTAAGCTTGATGTCGCTGCGAATATGCGTCTTCCTATTCTTCCTGGCGTGGCTTCCAGCCGTTTACTATATTGCGCGTCGTTTTGTATCTCCCATGGCTGCGGCCCTGATCACCTTAACGGCGGTGTCATGGAGTTATCCAAATTATCCCGCGGCCATGCCGTCCTGGTACAACTTGTTCTTTGCTACCTTTGGCGCGGCGGCACTGCTGCGCTATCTGGAGGTCCGCACAAGGCGCTGGCTGTTTGTGGCTGGCGTGTTTGGGGGAATATCTCTCCTTATTAAGATCATCGGCGCCTACTATATTGCCGGAGTGCTATTATTTCTCGCTTTTGTAGAACAAGGTGAGTATGACTCCGACGAGAGCCAGAACAGGGCGATCTCGTATCGAGTGTTCAGCGCGTGCGCGCTGCTGTTGTTTGTGGCAACGCTCGTATCTGTCTTCCGCTCGAGATTGGGCACCGGCGAACTGTACGAGTTTATCCTACCGCCAACGGCGCTAGCTGGGGCGATCCTATTTTCCGATTCTAAGATTCATCGCGCGAGTACCGGGCAGAGATTTCGCACTTTGGTTCGGTTGCTGGCGCCTTTTGTCGCCGGCGCGCTGGCTCCTATCGTCGCATTCCTTTTTCCCTACGCCCTAACGGGAACACTCCGCCAATTCTTCACTGGCGTCGCATCGAGCGCCATCTCACGGGCCGTTGGTTTGGGGGTTATTCGTCCGCCTGGAATAGGGCAAGCCCTTTGCGCGGCGCTGTTGATGGGACTGCTCGCGGCAGCCATGTACCTGCGCGAATTCCAGGGAAAAGCCGTAGGCGGGTGTGTCGGGTTGGCCTTAGCAGGCTTGTTGTACTGGTCTAATCCGTCCATACTGTCGGGTGTATGGTATTCCGTGGCGACGCTGACGCCACTCGTGGTGTTGGCGGGTGGCGCTATTATTGTGGCTTCGGAGAGATCGGGCAGATTCACGAAGCTACAGCGGCAGCAGATCATGCTGCTGATTTCGCTGGCCGCGCTCTGCAGCCTTGTGCAGTATCCGTTTGCAGCGCCAATCTATCTTTCCTATTGCGTGCCGCTATCCCTGGTGGCGGTTGTTGCGATTGTGGCCAGCGCGAGAAGGCATGCTGGAACATATGTGCTCGCTTCCGTTCTAGGGTTTTACCTGCTGTTCGGAGTCGTAAGGCTAGTTCCCAATTACATCTATGAGCTAACACACAAAGTAGGCGCGATGCAGAAGCTTGAACTGAAGCGCGCCGGGGGACTGCGTATTGAGTACGCGCAGAGTTTTGGCCAGATGATTCAGTTTCTTCAGCGACGCTCGCCCAACGGATTGCTGTATGCAGGAAACGACTGTCCGGAGCTCTACTTTCTTTCCGGGCTGCACAATGTAACGCGTGACGACGGAGGGGCGCCAGCCGAGGAAGTATTGCAAGCCCTGCGATCCGGCGATGTCAGGGTGGTAGTTATCAATGAACTGCCCTTTTTTCCGTCAGCACAGATGAGCCCCGCAGTCCGCGCGGAGGTGACGAGCAGGTTTCCCCAGAGTGTCCAGATCGGGATATTCCACGTTTTCTGGAAACCCTAGCGTAGAAGAGAAGCACTGCGTAGAAGTTTCGTGCTACGACCGAAGCCGAGTTGAACTCACGGCACAACCTGCCAAGCTTTGCATCGAGTCGCTTCTTGCGATCTGCGCGGTCCTCAGATGGCGAATGTCCCCTGGCGGAGTTCTTATTGGCCTGCTGTGGCATGGGTTGTGAGAGCGCTGCGCGGAACGGGTTCACCCGGCTGGTGCTCAAAATTTAGTCTCTCACGCTCGACTACAAGTGGACGATTGTGCACCTGGGTGTGAATGTTGCCGATATATTCGCCCAGAATGCCAATAAAGAGCAGTTGGAGCGACCCGAGGAAGAACATTCCGATGGCAATGGGTGCGATGCCGACAGTAAATTGGCGCCAAAACAGAAGCTTATATGCGAAGTAGACCGATCCGCCGAAAAGAGAGAGCAGCGAACCGGCAAAGCCTGCAAACGTGACCAGGCGAAGCGGAACCTTGGAAAGCTTGGTGATGCCAAGCATGGCGAGATCGTAGAGAGTGTAGAAGTTATTCTTGGACTTGCCGCTCTTTCGCCGTTGCTGTTCATAGGGGACCTCCGCGTGGGGAAGTCCGATTTCGGCAATCATGCCGCGGAAATAGGGATAAGGATCTCCGAACTGGCGCACCAGATCGATGACCTTGCGATCATACAGACCGAATCCCGTGAAATTCTCGTACGTCTCAATGTCGTCGGCCAGGCGGTTCACCAGGCGATAGAATATTTTCCGCAGCAGGAGCATGGGAGTATTTTCGCGGCTGGTACGCTTAACGGCAATGACGATGGGGAAACCCTGTTCCCACTGGTCAAGGAGTTCTGCAAGGACCTCGGGGGGATCCTGTAGGTCGGACATCAAGACGATGACGGCGTCTCCACAGGCTTGAAAGAGCGCGTGCATGGGGGAGCGAACGTGTCCGAAGTTGCGCGCATTGCGAATGACCTTGACGTTACGGTCAGAGGCGGCGATAGCAGAGAGAACGGCGAAGGTAGAGTCCCGGGAGGCATTGTCTATGAATATGTGCTCATAACGGTAGCGTCCGATCGCCTGCATCAGAGCACGCACCCGTTCATAGACCTCGCGCACATTACCTTCTTCGTTGAAACAGGGAGTTACTACGCTGATTGTCTTCATACGGTTGAACCCGCGGCAGCGCCGGACTTACGCATTGCCGGATACGTGCCTTGCGGACCGGAAGCGATGCCGGCTCGACGTTCTGGAGGAATGGCATAACAAACGGTATCGAGGCCATCCGCGCAGTGAGCACGGAGGAATAAGAGGGAGTCAGGCGCGAGGTCTTTGAGCAAGGAGAGCACGCGCGAGAGGTGGTCGGGTGCGTGGTAGCCGCAAATGGCGAGGACGGGCCGATCCCGCTGAATGACGCTACGCGACCCTTCGAGGGCATCGAGTTCGGCTCCTTCAATGTCCATTTTGATGAAGGTAGGCGTCTCGCGGGCAAGCGCGTCGTCAAGGCGGACGCAAGGAACGTCGACGCCCGACCCCGCGGTTATGCAACCGCCGCCCATGCCGTCTCCGCTGAATGAGACAAAGCCGGTGTGTGCTCCGACCGCCGCCTTGTGCAGGACGGAACGATCGCCGACTTCCTCGATGAGGTTCTGGAGCGTCGGCAATACGGCGGCGTCGGCTTCAAACGCGATCGCCTTTCGGAAGGAATTCCCACTCTCGGCAATCAGACTGCGGATTGTATCGCCGGTGTAGGCCCCACAATCGACGAAACATTCAGTGGGGGAGAGCGAAAAAAGTCCGGGGAAATACTGCTCGGCGGAAGAAGGCGCTCCGATGGAGTCGAAATCCGCGTGCAATCTCAGCCGGACGAGTGCAAGGAATGTGTCGCGAGAAACATCATCTTCGAGCAGCGAGAAGGCCGCAACGAGGTCGGCGTCGCGCGGTAGAAGCCGGCTGGGTAGATCCCAGAAGTAGTAAGGAAGGAAGATGCCGGGATGGCGCCAGAACAGCACGGGGAAAGGCACGGCCCGGCAGCGAAGTTTTCGGAACTGTTCGAGCAATCTCGCGATCAGAGGTGCGCGGCTCGGATGCCAGATCGCGATGACAAAAATTGCTTCCAGCGAAAACCGATCGGCGGCGTCTTGAGGCGCGAGCACGGGAAGACCGTCGAGCATCGTTCCCCACCTGCGAGGATTGTTATCGGCAAAAGCAACCGGCTTAAGATCAGTCGCAGACAGACCTTTAAGAAGTTTTCGTCCCAACCGTCCGGCTCCGACAATGACGATCTTGCGCTGCCCTGCGGCGACGTCGTCGAACGCCGACTGTTCGCGCGTGCGCGCCATGGCAGGCGTTTCCGAAAGCAGGATGTCGAGTTGCTGGCGCGCACTTTTCATGAAAGCCAAAGACTTCTCAGTCACTTCCTCCAACTTTCGCCCCCCGCGCCATTAACGGTTGAGGAGACAATCCGCGGTGATAGATGAGTTCCATCAAAGAAGGAATGCTGGCATACGGACTGTCGATAGCGTCGATGATCAGCGGCTGATCCTTGGCGACCGGCTTACGGATTACCTCGCCGCGCATCAGTTCGCGGCAGGAGATTTGCCCCTGCTGAAGCGGGATGGCGAGGTAGACGTCAGAGTCCTGGAGAACATGGCCGACGGGGAGATCGTGCCTAGCATAGACGCCGCGTACCAGCGAGTCGAGATAGGAGATTTCCTTTTGCGGAGGGATGCGCTTCTGAGTCCCGGGGGCGCCACACATGCGCTTCGCCCGATTAAAGGCCTTGAACCAGGTGTCGATCTGCTCAGGCACCGAGCAGTAGGGAGAGACCGTCATGCCCTCGGTCTGAATATCGATGTGGCGCTCAAATGTGCGCGCGCCTTTCGCATAGGCCATGAGTATGGAAGAAGACCAGTCATGATACTCGTGAGTGGACAAACCAATGATATGGTTTGGGTACCGGCTTTTCAGAAAGTCGATCTGGTTCAGCTCGATATCGCAGTCTTCCGATGGATAGATCGAGACGCAATGATTGATCGCCAAAGGAATGTGGCGATTGTCGAAAAATGTGACTAAGTCGTCGATATCTTTGAGTGAAGACCCGCCGGTGGAGACAATAACCGGTTTCTTGGTCTTGGCGATTTTCTCGATCAGAATCCAGTCGTTGCAGTCCGAACTGGCGATCTTGAGAATTGAAATGCCCAGCTCGCAGCAGAAGTCGACCGAGCTCTCGTCAAACGGCGTTGCCATGGGAATGCAGCTGGCCTGACGAATCGCCTGCACCAGAGCGGCGAAATCGGATGGCGTTAGACGAGTATCCAGCGTCTTCTTAATGTAGCGGATGTCGTCTCGCCCGCGGAAATCCTTGTGGATGAAGGTATCGATATCCCGCAACTGCAGTTTAATCGCGGCCCGGACGTTATTGAAGCGAACGATCTGCGAATAATCGCCGATGATCTTCAACCCGCGCTGCAGGTCGCCGAGGTGGTTGTTGGCTAACTCTAAGACAAATAACTCATCGAATATGTCATTTCCTATCATGCGCGTCTCAGTGTCCGGTATAAGTATGGTGTGTGTTTCTTCACCTATGTCCGAATGATACTGTCCCTATTCCAAAATCACATTGTCCATCAGTTCACGTTCGTCCAGGAATGGGTACATGTCCTCTAGATTGGGAGAAACAATGGTACCGTCGGGTAGCTGGCGCGCTTTTGAACGCGGCTCAAACTGCTGATCTGGGTCAAGAATGACGTCAATCAGCGCAGGTCCCACAGACGAAAGCGCCTTATCGACGTCAGCCAGTTGCGACTTCCGATCGATTCGAGCCGATGGAATGCCATAGGCGCAAGCGAGCTTGACCATGTTGGGGAAAGAGATCCCGCTCGATGCACTCTCGCCAGTCAAGCGGCCGAAGAAGGCCGATTGCGTCATGCGCATGGACAGATACCCGGAGTTGTTGAGCACAAAAACCTTGATTGGCAATTGGTGGTGGACGATCGTCTGCAGTTCCTGGATGTTCATCTGGATGCTGCCGTCTCCGGCGACGCAAATGATGCGCGCGCCCGGCGAGGCGAACGCTGCCCCGATGGCCGCGGGAAGGTCATAACCCATGGACGCCGATCCAGAGTTCGAGATCAGCCGCTGACTTTCGCCGAGACGCATCGCCTGGAACGGGATTATGCACGAGCTGGCATTGCTGCAAACGATCACGTCATTGGCGGCGAGGCGCGCGGAGAGTTGTTCTACAAAATAATATGGGTTCAGCGGCGGTCCGGGCTGACGTTGAGATGGCCGCACGACGGGATAGCGGCGCACCCGCTCTCGACACCAGGCAAGCCAGGAAGCGTGTCGACCCGAGTGATAGTCGCTGCGGTCGCATTCGTGAAGAAGCTCTTTGAGGAACTGTCTGAGATCGCAGTGGACGGCCAGATCGGGCTGGACGGTAGGTTTTTGTAATTCCGCAGTGTCGATGTCGACCTGAATCTTGAAGGCATGGCGCGCGAAGGATCGCCAGTTATAGCTGGTTTGTCGAATATTGAGACGCGAACCAAGGATCAGGAGGAGGTCGGCACTTTGTACGCTGAAATTTCCCGCCCGATCGCCGATGGTGCCTTGGCGCCCACAGCAGAGCGGATCATCTGATGCGATGACGTCGTGGGTCCAGGCCGTGGTGACGGGCACGCCTAAGCGGTGGATCAGGGCCCGGAATTCGCCAAGGGCATGAGCAACGCGAACCCCGGAGCCAGCGAGGATGACCGGCCGCTTCGACACGCGGATGCGATCCAGGATTTCACGACACTGCATTGCGATTTGCGAGCGATCGAACGTAACCGTGTCCAGGGCAGGATCGTAGGGAGGCAGGTCAGACGGATCAACGGATGCGGCCTGGACGTCAACCGGAATATCGAGCCAGCAAGGGCCGGGACGCCCGGATTGACAAAGGTGCCAGGCGCGCTCGAGATGGAAACGGATGGAAAGCGGATCATCGACCAGAACCGCATACTTGGTGATCCCGCTCACCATGCCGATGATATCGGCCTCCTGATCGCCCAACTGGCGTAGTGCCCTGATATGCAGAGCGCGCATACAGGTTTCGCGTTTCACCTGGCCGGAAAGAACAAGCATGGGAACTGAGTCCGTCCACGCGCCAAAGACACCATTGAGCGCGTTAATGCCTCCCGGGCCGGTAGTGACGTTGACTACGCCGGGCCGCCCGCTGAGGCGGGCGTAGGCTTCGGCGGCCATAGCTGAGGCCTGTTCATGGTGATTGCAGATGTAGCGGATGCGCGCGTCGCTGCCGATTGAGTCGTTGAGGTGCATGGCGCCGCCGCCAGTTACGAGAAAGACATGGCGTACGCCCCACTCGGCGAGCTGCCCGGCGACGTAGTCAGAGAGCTTCATCAGCGGCCAGCCTCACTCGATTCCGGCAGCAACTGAATGATGGGGTTCGCAAGTCCGCGGCGTCGAATGTCGGTAACGATTTCGTCGACATGGAGCAATGTGGCGATGAGGATCGGTTGGCTGGCGCCGGCGATTTCTTTGGGACTCACAATTGGCGCACCAGCCAGCCGCTTTCCCCTGAGAATGGGATTGTTGTCGACGAACGCGCTGACCTTTATGTTCGCGAGGCAAGGAAGCGTCAGGAGTTTCATCGCGAGTTGTCCCGCGCCCCAAACGATGATGCGCTTGTGGTGCGCGAGTTGGGTTGCCAGCTTTTGATTGATGCTGCTCATCTGCTCGGCCGAGCGCCGGATATAGGCGTCGATTCTGGCGGGCAACTCTCGGTCGGCGATAACGGGGCGCCCATCTTCGGCGCTGGAATCGCGGAAAACGCCGAAGACCGCGGGGTAGTAAATTTCTTTGGAGGTTTGGAACACCTTCTGTTCCGTTACGATGGGCTGGAAACCAAAGCGCCGGGCGGTGTTACTAAGCGTCTGTGCGGAGAAATGGTTGATGTGCTCGGTGTTGAACTCCTGGAATGGGGCGTAGAGATAATTTTCGTAGCGGGCCGCGTCGGGAGTTTCAATGTACAGATAGCCTCCCGGCGCCAGCAGGCCGCGGGTGGCTGCGAAAAATGCGGGAACATCGCAAACATGTTCCAGAACGTGGCTGAGCACGATGCAATCGAACTTCGGAAGGTGAACTGGAGCCGGGGCGATGGAGCCGACGTAGGCCTGGAAGCCGCGCTCGCGGCAGGCGACCGCACAACCAGGCGAAGGATCAAGGCCGGCGACCGCGCTGAAACCCTGGTCGCGTAAAGCGCTCAGCAAGCCGCCGGTGGCGCAACCGGCATCCAGGATGCTGCTAGCTTTTGAAGGCAGCACGTGCGCGATGTCGCGGGCGGTAGCGGCCAGGCGAGCGGCGTCATCCCCTACCACGCCGCCACCGGTCGCGGTTGTCGAGTCGTCATACTTGGACCACTCCGAGTAGAACCAGTCGTAATCGCGCTGCGTGGCAGGCGTATCGGCGTAAACAAAGCCACAGCGGTGGCAGACCACCACATCGTAGGCAGCGGGCAGCGGATAGCCCTCGGGCACGATGAATTCCTGGTGATGGCAGACTCGGTAGCCAGCGGCGCCGCAGGATGCGCAAGCGCGATGTGGAAGGGGACTGCGGCCGGCGGCGCTATGCATGTTGCCCTCGCGCGGCGGGCGGCGGCAACTGGCTGGAGAATGCATCGGCCGAAAACCAGGCATGGGTGCGGCGAATCGCGTCGCGGAGCGGAATTTCGGCGAGTAGCCCGAGTTCGTCGCGCGCCCGCGCGGTGGAAGGCACGTAACGCTGAACGGGCGTTCCAGGCTTGGGCTCGGGTGTCTTAGTGACGTCAACCTTCTGCGGCACGGCGGCGGCGACTTCGTGGGCCAGCGCGGCAATGTTCAAGGCGTCTTCTGAGCCGACGTTATAGGCGCGGCAGGAGCGTCCTTTGAAAAGCGCCGTCCAGAGCCAGACTGCAAGATCGGAAGCGTAGAGATAGGAGCGGACGGGAGAGCCATCTCCCTTGACCAGGATCGGTCCGCCGCGCAATGCGTCCGAGATGAAGTTACCAATGGCAAAGTGCGCGTCAATTCGCATGTAGGGGCCGACAAAGGCGAAGCAGCGCGCGATGATGGTCTCCAGATGGGGCGATGCGGCGATCGCGCAGAGCAGTTCGGCCGCGCGTTTGCCTTCCGCGTATGCCGAGGACCGGTCAAGAGGATCCGGGCCGCCACAGAAAGACTCGGGAATGTGCGTGAGATGTTCGGGCTGCTTTCCATAGACGGCGCCGGAACTGATGAAAAGAAATCGCTCGACGGAGCGAGTTTTGGAGAACTCCAATACATGCCGAGTGCCGTCGACGATCGTCTCGAACATCACCAGCGGTGCGTCTGTATTCAGCTGCGCGCTCGCCTCCGTCGCCGCGTGAATCACATGCGAGAACTCGCCTTCGGGAAAACGGCCTTCGCGGATATCTGCCGCAAAGAAGGAAATCGCGGCATCCGCGGCAAGGTGAGGAGCCTTCCGCCCAAGCATCTCCGGATGCCGGGAGAGCGCGACTGCGTGCGCGTCCAGATTCAAACGGCGATTTGCCCAGGCGAAACTCTCCAGTAGCCAGCATCCGAAAAATCCGGTGGCGCCAGTGATAAGAATGCGTTGTCCACGGAGATCGCCCCAAAGCGGCTCGGTGCGAGCGAGGATGTGGTCGAGGTCGTCTGAAAGGCGGTTTGTCATGGTCGAATCAACATGCGTCACGTTCTAAGCCCCATGCGCGGAGGCTTTCCGGATTTTGTAGAAGCTATCCACCACGTAGTCGATCATCGGTTCGGTGATGCCGGGGTAAAGGCCGATCCAGAAAACGTTGTTCATCACGAAATCCGTGTTCGGTAAATCGCCGATTACCCTTCGCGCGATGTCGTGGTATGCAGGTTGGCGAAGCAGATTGCCCCCGAAGAGCAGGCGAGTTGCAATCCGGTGCGACTCGAGTAACTCGACGACTTGCCTGCGAGTAAGCGCCGATCCTTCGCGCACTGCCAGCGGAAATCCAAACCAACTGGGATTCGATTGAGCCGTGGCTGCGGGCAGCAGGAAGATGTCATCGAAATCCTTGAGCCCCGCGTAGAGCCTGGCGAAGTTGTGATTGCGCGCGGCGATAAATGCGGGCAGCTTCTTCAATTGCGCCACGCCCACCGCAGCTTGCAGATCGGTGCATTTGAGGTTGTAGCCGAGATGGCTGTAGATGTACTTGTGGTCGTAACCGGCGGGCAGATCGCCCAGCTTCCATTCAAACCGGCAGCCACAGGTGTTTGATTTGCCGGGATCGCACCAGCAATCCCTGCCCCAGTCGCGAAATGATTCAACAAGCTTCTTTAATGCCGGGGATTGCGTCAGGACGCATCCGCCCTCACCCATAGTGATGTGGTGCGCGGGGTAAAAACTAGTGGTGGCCAAATGTCCGAACGTGCCGACAGAGCGGCCTTTGTAAGTGGAACCAACAGCATCGCAGCAGTCCTCGATCACCCATAGGTTGTACTTATTGGCAACGGACATGACGGCGTCTAGGTCAAAAGGGTTCCCAAGCGTGTGCGCAAGGATGATGGCTCTAGTACGTTCCGAAACGGCAGCTTCCAGTTGACTGGGATCCACGTTGTAAGTGGGAAGCTCGACGTCCACGAATACGGGAACGAGACCGTTCTGAACGATGGGATTGACCGTCGTCGGAAATCCGGCAGCCACGGTGATGACCTCATCGCCCGCGCGCAATCTGCGCTCACCAAGCGAGGGCGAGGTGAGGCAGGAGATCGCAATCAGGTTGGCGGAGGACCCCGAGTTGACCAGCGAGGCGCAACGAACCCCCATGAAAGCGGCAAAATCGCGCTCAAACTCGCTGGCAAATCGTCCGGTCGTGAGCCATCCATCCAGGGAAGCTTCGACCAGATGCTGGAGTTCGGAGGAATCCAGCACTTTGCCCGACACGGGGACGTTGCTTTGACCGGGAACGAACGGTTGGGGCGCCAGGGCCGACTCGCTGTACTCCTTCACGAGAGCGGATATCGCAGTTCGAAGCTGCTGGGGAGTCCTGTTCATATTCCTTTATCCCCGAGCCACCTGCGCCATAGCGGCGGGGAACCCTAAGAACTCGCGGTACCAGGCGATGGATCGGTTCAATCCTTCCTGGAGCGTGAACTGTGGTTGCCAATTGAGTTCGCTTCGTGCACGCCTGGCACTTAGGAACTGGTGCTGAATCTCATGGCTTGCCTGATTCAGGATTTCGGGACGAAGCGCGGAATTCATTTTTTGCAAAATCAAGTCAACCAGCTCAAGCACGCTGATTTGGCTTTCGTTGGAGAAGTTGAAGGCTTTACCGCGCAGATTGGGCTGCCGGAAGAGGCATTCCGCCAGAAGCATGTAGGCAGCTGCACCATCTTCGATGTAAAAATAGTCGCGCACGAACTTGCCATCGGAACGCACGACCGGCCGTTCTCCGCGGAGGACGGAGCGGATGGTCCCCGGCACGATGCGGCTCCAGTTGAGATCGCCCCCGCCATAGAAGTTTCCACAGCGAGTGATGGCAGCCGGCAAATTGTAAGTTGCCGCATAAGTCTGAGTAATCAAATCGGCGCATGACTTACTTACGTCGTAAGGATGACGGCCCTGGAGGGGCATGGTTTCGTCGTAGGGCAGTCGCGGCTGATCCCCGTATGCCTTATCGGAAGAAGCGACCACGATCGAAGCCACTTTCGGGGAGCGGCGGCAAGCCTCGAGCACATTCCACGTGCCCTCGACATTCGTGGAAAAGGTCGAGATCGGATTGCGATTCGCGATGCCGACAATGGTTTGGGCGGCAAGGTGGAATACAACTTCCACCTCGTATTCACCGAGGGTACGTTCGATGAGATCGCGATTGCCGACGTCGCCGCGAACGACGGTCACGCGATCGATGGCGCGGGTGCGAACCAGTTCGCTTTGCCAAACCCAATCCCGCACCAGGCAGATGACGTTCGCGCCAGCCGCACTTAGTCGCGGCACCAGCCACGATCCGAGTAAGCCGGTCCCGCCGGTCACCAGCACGGAGCGATCTCTCCAGAATGAATTCATTTCGACCACACTTTCCACGGTGTTTTCTCGCTCGCCCAGAGTTCGTTCAAATACTGATATTCGCGGTAGGTGTCCATCGCATAGAAGAAGCCGTCATGGCGATAGGCCATGAGTTGATCTTCGCGCGCAAGACGTTCCAGCGGCTCACGCTCGAGGATGCATTCCGGGCCGGTAAGATAGTCCAGGATTCGACGATTGAAGACGAAGAAGCCCGCACTGATCAGACCGTTGGCCTTCGGCTTTTCGACGAAGCGCTCGACCTGGCCTCGCCCGTCGGCTTCCAGCACGCCGAAGCGCGAAATCGGCGGAACGGAGGTGACGGTGGCGATCTTGCCGTGAGTTTTGTGGAACTCGACGAGATCGCGAATGTTGATGTCGCTGACACCATCGCCATAGGTAAGAAGAAAGGTGTCGTCATCGGCCAGATAGCGCGCCACCCGCTGCAAGCGGCCGCCGGTCATCGTTTCGGCGCCGGTATCGGCCAGTGTGACGGCGAAATCCTGTTCCTGGTGGGCACCCATGAATTCGATATGCGACTTACGGCCGAGGCAGATGCGGAAGTCATTGTTCATCGCTTCGTAATTCAGGAAATAATCCTTGATGATGTTTCCGCGATATCCCAGACACAAAATAAACTCGCGCATCCCGTAGTGGGCGTAGATTTTCATGATGTGCCACAGGATGGGGCGCCCGCCGATCTCAACCATCGGCTTGGGACGGAACTCCGTTTCCTCCCTAAGACGCGTGCCTAATCCGCCGCAAAGGACGACAACCTTCATATCCGCGTTCCTGGTAATGGCCGGGAAAAGATCCGGGGAGGCTTTATGCGCGGCCGCCCCGGGGTAACGTGTTACTGTCACCGCAATTCAGTTATCCCACACGAACGCGTAGATGGCAGGATTACGAAAGTCATCTGCTGCACTCTGGTAAGCGGGCGGTGGCCAGCGATCTACGGGCTTATTTGGGGAGCCTGTTTCGTACCGCCGAAAGAGATATGGCGATGTCCGAAGAAGCTGAACGTCAAGGAGAAGACGAGAACAATCGCCCCGGCGATATAGGGGGCGGTGTGGGCGTTGCCGGTGTGATGCCGGACAGCCGCGACCAAAAACGGAAGGGCGGCAGCAGACAATAGGATGTTGCCTGAGTAGACGCCCAGGCAGCGAATCCATTCTTTGAGGTAATTACCCTGAGTTTTGAAGACAATCCACTTGTATCCCAGGAAAGAGAACGTAATTGCAAGTAGATTTGCGAGGAGGCTGGCCAGGACATATCCGTAGGCCATGGGAGTCAGGAGCATCGTCAAAACAGCAAAACAGCCATAGCCAAAGACGGTGTTGACCGCTCCCACGGCGAGGTAGCGAAATACCGTTCGCGAGATGGGCTGTGGCTGAGAAGGAGCGGTCATGATGATTGCGCACCGCTGCTCTCATCTGCTTAAGAGCAACAAATACGGAGGCGACGGTCACATCATAGTGGGACGACGAGACGCCTCTGAAGGTTACGATCGTTAGGTTACGATCGTTACCCTGCTGTCGCTAGATACTTTGCGCGCGGCGTTTCGGGAAGATATCGCCTACACGGCGAATCTCGGCGCCGACGCCCTTCAGCTTCTCTTCAATATTCTCGTAGCCCCGGTCGATGTGGTAGACGCGGTCAATGATCGTTTCTCCGTCGGCGACGAGCGCCGCCAGCACCAGCGAGGCGGACGCGCGCAAATCCGATGCCAGAACGGCCGCTGCGCTCAAGGGCGTTTTGCCGCGTACGATTGCCCGCCGTCCTTCGATCTTAATGTTGGCGCCCATCCTGACCAGTTCCTGGGCATGCATAAACCGGTTTTCAAAAATGTTTTCGACTACGATCGAAGTGCCTTCCGCCTGCGTTGCCAGCGCCATGTATTGGGCCTGCATGTCGGTGGGGAAGCCGGGGTACTCCTCGGTATTCATGTCCGCCGCTTTAAGCGGATGATCTCCCATCACGCGCACGCTGTCGGATTTCACCGCGGTCTTCACTCCCGTCTCCTCGAGTTTCTGCAAAATCGCGGTGAGATGGTGCGGGTCGCAGCCCGTGATATTGACATCGCCGCCGGTGAGCGCGCCCGCGACGATAAACGTTCCCGCCTCGACGCGGTCAGGAATAATTCGATGCTTGGCCCCATGCAGGCGGGCAACGCCTTGCACGCGAATGGTAGAAGTTCCCGCGCCCTGAATCTTCGCGCCCATCGCATTCAGCAGCGCCGCCAGGTCCGCCACCTCCGGCTCGCGGGCGCAATTCTGCATCACAGTTTCTCCGTCCGCGAGCGTGGCCGCCATTAGCAGATCTTCCGTGCCAGTCACCGTAATTTTGTCGAAGACAATTTCCGCCCCGCGCAGGCGGTCGGTTGCGGCTTCCACGTAGCCGTGCTCCTGCGTGATTTTCGCGCCCAGGCGTTCCAGTCCTTTAATGTGCAGGTCGATTGGGCGCGCGCCAATGGCGCAGCCTCCCGGAAGCGAAACGCGGGCGCGCCCACACCGCGCCACCAGCGGGCCGAGCACGAGCGTCGAGGCGCGCATGGTCTTGACCAATTCGTAGGAAGCCTCCGGTGTTGCCACATTCTGGGCGCAGATCGTGGTGCGATGTTGCGCCCGCCCGTAGCCGAGTTCGACCTCCGCTCCCATGGCTGCGAGCAGCTTGCGCGTCGTCTCGATGTCGCGCACCTGCGGGATATTTTCGAGGATCACCGGGTCATCGGTCAGCAAAGCGGCGGCCATGCAGGGAAGCGCGGCATTTTTCGCGCCGCTGACGCGCACCGTGCCGAGGAGGGGATTGCCGCCGCGAATTACAAGTTTGTCCATCGTGTCTCAAAACCTCAATTACTTCCGCGCCTGTTTCATTCTAGCCACCGCTATCGCCCTGCGCACGTGGCCGCCCGACTCTTGCAGAGCTTTGACGGCGCGGCCCCGTGTGACGCGCGCCTTCGCCATCACCAGCGCCACCGGCACGCTAGGCTGGGCCGCCTTCAGAAGTTGGCGGGCTTCGGCGCGGCTGAGGCCCGCGGCTTTTTCGAGTATGCCGATCCCACGCTCCGCCAGTTTTTCGTTCTTCAGATGGAGGTTCACCATCAGGTTGCCGTAGACGTAGCCAAGGCGCGTCATGGCGCCCGTGGTCAGCATATTCAGAATCATCTTCTGCGCGGTGCCGGCCTTCATGCGCGTTGATCCCGCCACGACTTCCGCTCCTACATCCGCCACAATCGCCATCTCCGCTGCCTCTTCCAGCGGAGACTTTCGATTGCACGCTACCGCGACGGTCCTTGCGCCCTGTGCACGCGCGTACTCGATGGCCGCAATCGTAAAGGGCGTTCGTCCGCTGGCGGCGACGCCAACCACCACATCGTTCTTGCGCGGCTTCTTCCTGGCCATCTCCTGCCGACCAAGTTTGCGCGAATCTTCGCTCGCCTCGGTCGCCTTCGCCAGAGCTTTCGGTCCGCCCGCCATGATGAATTGGACCATCTTCGGGTTGGTGTTAAAGGTTGGTGGGCATTCGACAGCGTCGAGCGCCGCGATGCGGCCGCTGGTGCCGGTGCCCACGTAGATAAGACGTCCACCCTTGGAGAGCGCGACGGCGATCCAGTCGATAACGTGTGCAATCTGCGGCAGGGCGCGCGCGACCGCGCCCGCAACTTTGGCGTCCTCATGATTGATAATGCGGGCGATCTGGAGCGGCGACTTGCAATCGAAGTCCGAGGAGGCCGCGTTCGCGTTTTCCGTCGGGAGTCCCCGCAAGTCCGGAGGTTTGTTTTCCCGCTTCCCGTTTGCGCTCTTCAAAGGATTGTCTCCGGCACGGCCCGGCGATCACTTCTCTCCAGCGCTTCGACGATAGCGTCGTGAAAGGCGGGCCGCACTTGCTTAATCGCCTGATTCTGGCAATCGGGCCAGGTGCGGTTTGTGAGCAGCGTAATCGACAACTGGCGATCCGGGTCGATCCACAGCGACGTTCCCGTGTAGCCGAGATGGCCGAACGAGCGCATCCCGAAGTGCTTTCCGGATTGCGACGGCGGTGACGGGGTGTCCCAGCCGAGAGCGCGAGACGTGCCTTCGGGAGCCGACTCTCGCCGCGTAAACAGCGCGATCGTCTCCGCGCGCAGAATCGGATAGCCGCCGTTCAGCATGGCATGCGCGAACAACGCCATGTCTCCCGCTGTCGAAAACAGTCCGGCATGACCCGCGACGCCCCCAAGTATGCTGGCGTTTTCATCCTGCACCTCGCCCTGAATGACGCGGTGGCGAAAGGTGTGGTCGTCGATCGTGGGCGGAATTCCTTCGCGCAGTCCTTTGGCCGGATTGAACGTCGTCTGCGCCATGGCGAGCGGACCGAATACTTCGCGCTGGCAGAAGCGATCGAGCGACTCGTCGGCCAGTCGCTCCAGCGCTACTCCCAGAATGATGAATCCGATGTCGCTATACGCCGCTCGCATCTCGGGCAACGCGATGAGTGGGGTCGCGAACGCCGCCTCCAAAAGTTGCTCCCGCGTTTTGGCGCGCTGGAAAAGCCGCTCGTAGGCCGGCAGTCCCGAACTGTGCGCCAGCAGCATGTGCAGCGTCACCCGCGCGCGGCTCGCATCGGCGGAGACAAGTTCCGCAGAAGTGAATTCCGGCACGATCGCGGAGACCGGCGCTTCCAAGTCGAGCACCCCACGCTCGTATAGGATCATGGCCATCGCGGTCGTGGCCACGACTTTCGTCACCGACGCCAGGTCGAAGATGTTCGCCGTCGTCACTTCCGGTGAAGTGGCGTCGTAGGTGAAGCGCCCGAAAGCCTGATGGGCGATGAGCTCGCCGCGATGCGTGACGGCCAGCGAGCATCCCGGAAACACGCGATCTTCGATGGCGCGGGTAATGATCGCGAATGCCGAGGCGAAACGACCGTCCTGCGCCGAATGATTGCGGACGAGGGGGGAAGACGGGTTTGAGAAATGTGTCAAGGCCACAGTTTAGCGCGGCGGCTACGATTGGGCGGATACTCACGTGAGCACTGGTGGATGTTGTTTTGCCGCCCGGTCCCGCCAGTTACCTGGAGGTCTCCTCCACTGCGATCTTGCTTGAGAGCCTTCTGTTGGGTCGTGTAAAGTCACAACAACCGTGAAATCGAGTGCTGCGACTCTAACGCTCCTTGTTTGCAATGCGATCGCTTTCGCCCAGCAGCCTCTCGACTCCCGCCTCGCCGTTCTCGATCCCATCGTCAACGATGCCATCGCGCAGCAGCAGATTCCGGGCGCAGTGCTAATGGTTGGGCACAATGGGAAAGTCGTTTACAGCAAAGCATTTGGAAGGCGGGCGGTGGTTCCGCGGAGCGAGGAGATGACCCTCGACACGATTTTCGATTGCGCCTCGCTCACCAAGGTAGTCGCGACCACGACCGCCTTGATGCAACTCTGGGAACGGGGTCGGTTTCGCATGTCCGATCCGGTGGCGAAATACATTCCCGAGTTTGGGCAGAATGGGAAGCAGGACATCACCATTCGGCAGTTGCTGGTGCATTATTCGGGGTTGGGAGCGGACCTGGATCTTTCGAAGAAGTGGGAGGGCAAGGACTTAGCTTATCGGATGGCGTTTGAGATGGCGCCGGAGCGACCGCCGGGGTCGGCGTTTGTTTACAGCGATGTGAACTTTATAGTGCTCGGAGCGCTGGTGGAGCGGCTTTCGGGGGAATCGCTGGACGAGTATGCGAAGAAGCATATTTTTGAGCCACTTGGCATGAACGATACGCGCTTTTTGCCACCGGCTTCCTGGCTGCCGCGCATCGCTCGGACTGAGGACGAAAATCATCATGCCCTGCGGGGAGTGGTGCATGATCCAACCGCGCGGCGCATGGGCGGAGTGGCTGGACAGGCTGGTATGTTCTCGACTGGCAATGACTTAGCGACCTTTGCACAGGCTTTGCTGGACGGGGGACGGGGGGTGCTCAGTCCGGCGACGATTGCCAAAATGACGTCTCCGCAACAGCCGGTGAATGGGACGGTTTTGCGTGGATTTGGCTGGGATATTGATTCGCCTCTTTCAACCAATCGCGGGGAACTCCTTCCTGTGGGCGGGTTTGGACATACTGGGTATACGGGGACTTCGCTGTGGATCGACCCGGCGACCGATACCTACATTGTGCTGCTGACGAATGCGGTGCACATGGGCGCGGTGCCGGGGCATGAGAAGGGAAGCGCGGTTGCGCTGCGGACGAAGATCGCCACGGCCGTGGCGGCGGCGCTGTCGCTTAACCCATTGGAAGCGGAGAAGATACGGGCGCGTTCGATTACCGGATATAGCGAGATGCAGAGCGCGGCGCGCAAGCTGGCAGCGCGGAATGGAACGGTGAAGACCGGCATCGATGTGCTGGAGAAGACGAACTTTGCGGCCTTGCATCCGGGGAGGACGGGGGCCTCGCGGCGGATTGGGCTGCTGACCAATCAAACCGGCATTGATTCGGAAGGGGGTAGGACGATTGATGTGCTGGCGAAAGCACCGGGGATTTCTCTGGATGCAATCTTCAGCCCGGAACATGGGGTGACTGGGTCGGTCGATACGACGGACGTGAGGAATACAAAAGATCTGGCGACCGGGATTGAAGTTTACAGCGTGTATGGGGGGACGGATGCGGCGCGGCGGCCGGCGGTGGACACTCTGAAGCGGCTGGATGCGGTGGTGATTGACCTGGCCGATGCGGGCGTGCGCTTCTATACCTATGAAACTACAATAGGTTATTTCCTAGAGGCGGCGGCACAGGCGGGGATCGAGGTCATTGTGCTGGACCGGCCGAATCCGATTACGGGATCGTTTGTGCAGGGGCCGGTTTCGGATGAGGGTCGTGAGAGCTTCACCGATTATTTTCCGGAGCCGGTGCGGCATGGGATGACGATGGGCGAACTGGCGCGGATGTTCAATGGCGAGCGGCATATTGGAGCGCGCCTGACCGTGGTTCCAATGCAGGGTTGGGAGCGGGGGGACTGGCTGGACTCGACTGATTTGGCTTGGGTTAACCCGTCGCCGAATTTGCGGGATCTGACGGAGGCCACGCTATATCCGGGGGTGGGGATGATTGAGGGGACGAATATTTCGGTGGGGCGGGGGACGGATACTCCATTTGAAGTGGTGGGGGCGCCGTGGGTTAAAGCTAGGGAGCTGGCAACTTATTTGAATGGGCGGGGGATTTCCGGGGTGCGGTTTGTTCCGACCAGCTTCACCCCAACCGGCAGCAATTACATGGGGTTACGGTGTGAGGGCGTGAACATTGTTTTGCTCG